>Ga0210059_1003057_pt1 | contig 26602 bp, 16 predicted proteins | sample Ectturendosymbi2_FD_188042 | JGI IMG/M metagenome (GOLD analysis project Ga0210059, IMG submission 188042) | Ecteinascidia turbinata endosymbiont from Florida, USA - Sample 2 (SPAdes) (version 2) | ecosystem: Host-associated > Tunicates > Ascidians > Unclassified | place: Key West, Florida... | reverse complement strand
ATTATGGTTATGGTACACATCTGTGGTAATACCAACAGGCAATTCTCAAAGCTTGCACATAACAAAAGACAACTTGGCAAGCAAAATTTTAGATATGCCAAAATTCCCAAAACAGGCACTTTGGACATAGCCTATGACCAAAACATTTTTTCAAAACTGTAGTTGAAAGCCTAATTTTAGGTATATTTTTTTGATTGTCCAGTAGCACAATCTGTTTTGTCCAAATGTGTACTGAGGTACAAAAGGTGTTATATGTGAAACAGTCTTATCATGGCAACCAGCCCCTGTGCTCTGCAAGTTATTCACATTGCCACAGTTATTCAAATTTTTTAACACTTGTTCTGGAGTTTCAGTGATAGGTTACAAGGTGTTGCGTATATTATGGTTAAATCTAGGTGTACCATGGCACTGACAGCAGAACAGCAAGTAACCACCACAGTACCAATTAAGATAACTAAATTGCATAAACCTTAGTGAAAATGAACATTTTTCTATATAAAAAGACAAATTATTCATACAGCAACATTCATCATGAGGAAATCAAAACATGAGAAGTATACAAAACACACAAACATCACAAGCAATTCAGATTTATGTGTGTATGACAAGCTAACAACATAAATAACAGTACTTATGAACTTACATTTGCACACCTTTAAACACCAAACATGTTAGGCCAAAGGTGGAAAGACTTATTAACTACTGCAATGCATGGCACTTGTCTCAGAAATTAGGCTACTGGATTCACTGTTGCACTTATTTCAGGACTAAACTGCACAAAACTTATGAAGCAGAATATGAAAAACTACTGAAATTTTCATGCTTTATGGCATACAACTGTGGTAATATAATATAAACAATCAATTCTCAAAACTTGCACATAACAATAAAGAAATACTTTAGCAAGTAAGGTTTTTAGACAAAGGGCCTCAAATAGGTACTTTGGATGTAGTACAGTAGCCTGTGGTCAATGTATTTTTTGAAAGTCTAATATTGTACATTTTGGCTGTCCAGCAAGTGAGCAACATATTAATGCTGCTTTGACCAAACGTGTTGTGAGCTATAGAAGCTGTGAAGTGTGAATCAGTCATATCACGGCATCCAGCATCTGCAGCCTACTATTCAAGTTATTCACATCAACCGGCATTATTGTCTTGTGCAAATCCCCAGACTGTACAATCTTTGTTAGAAAAAAGCAGACACGGCCAGCAATAGGCCTAAAACCAATCTGTTGAACTGCTTCCACATAATCAGTTGAACTTTTCATACAGGTTTGATTTGAATTTCCTTAGAAAACAATTGTTTGGCTTCAGCCTACCAGTTTCAAGTCTGGTGTTGGCCTAGTTGAAGTATCTGCACCTGGTCCTTAGACCACCTTTTCCGTTCATAAACACTGGGGCTAAAACGTGCCTAACTGCTACGCCATCCCAACAGCTACTCCCCCCAGAGCTTCCATTTTTGTTCTAATATGATATAATTTCAAGTTGAAACGCAAACTTCACAAATTGCCCCTTCCCTGCAGTCTGCAAATCCAACGCAGAGCTACACTAGGTTACGTGACTTGATTCAGGTCTCCGGGTCGGTTGCGCCACACGAAGCGAAAGCAAAACTGAAAATTGCATGCCTTGCAGTGATGCCAGGTTATTTTGCAAAAATAAGCAAGAAAATTTGAAAAACAAGCAAAAAATAGGAAATTAATCGGAAAAACAAGCCCTATATGCGTTGGCAGGAAAATTCAACAAAACGAAAAATCAACAAGAAAATTATATAAAAATGGAAGATGGCAAATCCGAAAAAACAAGCCCAAAATGAGCAAATTTTCATAGGCCATGTCTTCTTCGCTCTCATTCTGACTGCGCCACTTTTACCTGGCAAAAATGATAGCCGACTTTTTCGTTCAATATTGTTTTGAGTATTACTATGACCATTGCAGTACTGCTGCATTCAGCAACGCACGAATAACTTTGTCAGTGGCGTAGCCAGCACAGAATTTTGGTGGGGGGCAAAATGTTTGATTTTAGGCAAATAGCATTATTTTGTTTGGAAAAATACCTCTCAAACCAAAAATGACTACATGTTCTAAAAATTTTGGGGGGCATGACCTCTTTAGCCCCCATGTCTACGCCTATGAACTTTGTGACCTAAGAATGTGCTGTATTTTGAAATTAGATATGTGATTGCGGTTGCGAACTTGGGAGTTATTCTACTTTCAATTCTAGTGCTGTGGAGCTATTTGTATCGTATATGGTAGGGGTCTCCCTCACCGATGCTGCCATGTGCATGAATTTAATAGTATTTGTTAAGCTTAGTGATATCGTATGTTATTTTTTAGTCATTGAGATTTTGTATTGTACAAAGGCAACTGCACTTCGTATGCCTGACTGGAAAATTTCGGAAGTGGGTTCATAGTTTAAATTGAGTTGCTGCTTGAAAAAGGTTGAACCCCACTAGTGGGGTTTTACGTTTAAGGTTTAGGAATTAGGTTCCGGTTTTAAGTTTTAGATTCAGCTTTTAGACTTAGATTTTGGGTTTAGGTTTATGTTTTGGGTTTAGGTTTGGGTTTAGGTTTGAGTTTAAGTTTTGGGTTAAGGTTTGGATTAAGGTTTTGGGTTTAGGTTTTGGGTCTAGGTTTTGGGTTCAGGATTTGGGTTTAGGTTTTTGGTTTAGGTTTTAGGCTTAGGTTTGAGTTTTAGGTTTGGGTTTAAGTCTTGGGTTTGGGTTAAGGATTTTAGGTGATGTTACAAGGACCTTACGCTAATCCAAGTATATCGTCTTTGTCACTTGACCAATCCAACCAATGAGATCCTCCTAATGGCAAAATAAATCCAGCAGTGCTTTTTCCTCTGATGGCAAAATAGATACAGCCATGTTAAATTTTTGTAATGCCTAAACGCTGTGTCTATTTTGCCTCATGGGTCAAGACCACAGATGGCACTATTTTGCCTTCAACCAATTGCATTTGGCTAAAGGCAAAATAGCTCCAGTAGTGCTCTCGCATCATGAGGCAAAATAAAATACACGATTTTACATGGGCGGATCCAAACTGGATCGGACTCATGATTTTCAAAAATTTTGCAGATCAGGACTGGATCGGATTCAATTTTGTCGGATCAGGACTGGACTCGGACTGAAAAATTTCACAGTCCGCTCATCTCTGTCGCAGATTTTGCATGCGTGTTTCCCATTCCGCATGCGTGTTTACCCAATTTTTTTGCGGAATTCAATAGCAAAACCAAGCACGTTTGAAAGGCTCTTGTACGAGAACTAACTTAAATTGTAAAAAAACTTGGACAACGAAAATTTGCGAAGAGTTTTCGTTTTTAATTTTTCTTTGTGTTTATGATTTAAAACTTCATTTAAAATTTTGAAGTGATTAAGTTTTGTTCACTGAAAGCAAGGCATGCACTGCTTTCTTTGCATTCACTGACGCTACGCCCCTGCAGCATACTTAAATTTACATCATAAAATTATAGTCTTTCCGTAAACAAAAATATTTGCAGAATCACAAAAGTTAAAGAAATGAAAGAAAACTACATCGTATCTTTGCTTCAGTATTAACAGTTTTTTTTTAAGGAAAATGTTAGGTACCTGGTATGGACCTGCAGGGACCCGATTTCTCTGATTGTAGGGACCCGATTTTCTCTGTTCTAGGGACCCGATGATAATTTTTGCTGATTCTAGGGACCCGATTTAAAATTCTAAGGACCCGAATCGGGTCCCTAAAACACCTTAAAAGAACCCGGGTATTAAAGTAGCATATTACATTTATTCTTCTTTCATATTATAATGGGTTAAAGTCCGAGAAGAGAAAAAAAATTGACCAAATTTTGTACTATTTTCCACCTTTACTGAAGAACGCGCAGGGTTCTTGTCTGGAACTTCTGAGCCACTAGAGTCTTAGTGACAAGAAAGTGTTACAAATTTTTTATGACTTATAGTCCTGTTCAAGTCCCGTAACCAGGGCGGCGCAGGGGGACTTGGCCTCCCTGAAACAATTTTCGCCCCCTGGAAAAATATGTTGGATATAGTTTCAAGCCATTGAAGATAGTTAAAAAATTTGGACCCCTCTCAGAAAATTTTTTGCCCCGCCTAGTGTTCCAAGCTGGTTACGGGTCTACTCCTGTTACAAAAGTATGGTGTGTGGTTCTTTCATTTTACAACGCTTGAGGCTTCACTCACGCTTTTCAGAAAAAAAAAACTTTTAGTCAGTTAAAAAAGATTGATGCCGACCATAAAAGTTAATAGATAAGTCAATACCTATTAATCTGCTGTTGAACCCAGTGCTTCGAAATACCTAGTTCTTTTTGACATAAAAGTTGACTAGCTTCTGGGTATAGGAAAGCCTGCACCGTAGATTAACGGCGTTCACAAAACATCCTGAATTGTCTGTAGATTCAGGATTTTAATTCACGATGTACCCCAGAAACATTGTAGGACGTGGCACTATCAAGCTATTTTTAGTCAAAAAATAAAAAATGAAAACACCGTGGAAGAAGACAAAGCTATAACATATATAGTAAGCCCAAGGAGGTTAATTTAAATAATGTTTACCTTGCAAAGCGCTTTAGTTTTACCTTTAGTGTTTTCTTAGTACCAGAGTCTCTGTGCATTCTGCAGTTTTACCAGGTTGATCTTCCCTTAACAAAGACCGACTTCATAGACTGCAGGGTTAGGTAACGGCCATTGTTCAAATTGATGTTACCTACTCGGCCTGTTACTGTAATATCTGAGCTTACCTTTATTTGTTGTGAGCTAGAGTAACAATATTGACCTTTTACCATTCACTTGATGTTAGCTTTTTGGTCAACTAGGAAACTAGTATTCATTTTCAGAAGCAATGAAGAAGTTTTAATCTCCACACTACTGAGATGGAACAAAAAAACAGGATAATTAATCAGACTGTAGCCATATGTCTTGCGTAAACACGTGACTTCTGCCCTATAAAAGCAATTGTTTCATTCATGCGTGAGTTACCAGTCAAGTTCATTGCTGTCACACCATGCATGTAACAATGTGTTTATTGTTACAGTAGATGTCATTGAGTCACAAAAAAGTTGCAGTGACTCAAACACTTCATTTCTTTCTCCAATCGTGTTGATGCAACAATGGCATTGACGTCACTATTTATTGCACTTATAGCCGACTATATGTGCGTACTACCCAAATATAACTCAATAAAAATTGTGAAAGCTGCTGTACTTTCATTCCAGTTTAAATGTGGCATCCACCGGGCCTGTAACCAGCTTGGGACACCAGGAGAAGGGGCGAATATTTTTCTGAGGGGCCCCAAAGTTTGCATCGATAGCATGTACGAAAAAAACGGTTATGCATACAATGTTTTTCCAAAGAGGGCAAAACTTTTTTCAGAGGTTCGCTCCCTGCTTCCCCGTTATTTGCACGGGCCCGGCATCAACGATCATGACAGACCTGTAACTTGGGTACAGTTCTTCAGCAGAAGTTCAGCTGGGTTTATATGATCCGGTTTATACAAAAAAGTTTTTCGTTTCCTGGCTTGCTTGTTGCCGCACTTCATCACTTACGTCCAACCCGGGGCCTTAGGGTCGCATGCGGCCCAGTTAAAAGTTTTCATTGTTGTGTAGGCCTGTGTACGCCTACAATTTAATGACAACCTATCATTTTGCGACAAAGTGCGCAGAAACCTTGCCCCCGTAGAAATGTATTTTGTACCCCAAACTTTAAAACCTGGCTACGGGCCCGTATTCCCTTAAAGTTGCGCGGACCGATCGCGTGTGAAGAAACGTTGCGCTCAAGGTTTAGAGCGAGTATGTCAAACTCGCGGCCCAGCAAGAGATAATTATGTGCTGTTATGTATCCTATGGTATTATGGAAATGTGGAACAGTTGGATACGTTAATGTTACACTGGATTAGCAGGTTAAGCAAAATTACAAACAAGGAATCCAAGAACTTGACTTCGGGGAAAGCACTTGCGGCAAAGAGAACGAAAAACAATAACATTTCCCAAATAATGATCATGAAAAGAACAAGCATTCACGGGTTGTTTGATGTATGCTTCAACATCCTCAGCCCACAATCGCTTTTGCGGAAAAAGCTTGTCAATGCTGCAAAAACTCTTCGCCAAGGACAGAAAATTTGAGGTCGAAATTGTAAAACGTTGCATAATTTTACATTTTTAAGTCTTGCACTTGGTGATTGTTGTTGCGGATTGTGGAACTGGAATCAGCTGCTCATATAGAAGCGAGCCTATCATGTAGTGTTAAGCATTTTTTTTCTTTTCGTTGATGTAGGGAACGTTTTAACACAAAAGTATTCTGAAAAGATTAAATAATTTAGTTAACTCATCGTCGTCAACAAAGTCATTTTTTAAAATTGAAATCAAAAGGTTTAAGTTTTTGGTCAATATAAACCAGGAGACCGGAACCTTTTTGGTCAAGGGAGCCATGAAACCTACGTATTTTTAATTGTATTTCCGTAATAGCCATATATATTTTTCAACACTTAATGCAACTAAGTTACTAACGTGTGTATTTTTAAGCAAAGCCAACAATTTTAAACAATGGTAAATGTCTGATTTTCTCTTTATTAACATGCTTCTTGCTGTTAATGCGACTTCTGGTGCTGCATGGTGTTGCTGATGGCTTTGTAGTCTGGTAGATGGACATTACAGAAACTTTCATTCTTAACAATCGTGTTAAGAAAATCTCAAGCGAGCAAAATGCCGTCATCAAAAGAGCCACATCTGGCCAGTGGCGTAGCCAGTCCAAATTTGGGGGGGGGAAATTTGGGGGGGCAAAATATTTGATTGTAGGTGAATAACACTATTTTGTTTAAAAAAACGCCTTTCAAAGCACAAAATGACTATATTTTCTAAAAATTGGGGGGGAGCATGGCCTCTTTCGCCCCCCCTGGCTACCCCTATGCATCTGGCTCGCGAGCCATAGGTTCCCGACCCCTGATATAAACTTTTATTTGTTATCACGTATTACTAGTTTAAAAGGTACTTTAACTTGTGTGGAAATTTCTATCCACGTCAGATGTCCCGGTTTGACGGTGATAGTCCCGGATTTGGGGTACATACATAAAAAAACACGAAACGCAGATTTAACAGGTTATAATGTAGTTAAACTGTGAATCATCAAAGTTATTATATTAATATTTCAGATTGACGCATTTATGCTGGTACTACAAAATGCTAGGAGCACATAAAGACAATGCTTAGACTAGCCTGTTGCTGTTGCTTAGAACAAGGAACAGCTACGTGCTTCTTTCAGCGATAAATTGTATGGCAAATTAACATTTTCTTCACAAAACCTGGCCTTCCTTTGCATTTAAAAAAATTAGTAAACTGCAACCTTTAAAGTCATTTAATGGTAGCACTGTAGGCCTACTTAATTTTCTATATCATGCCTGACTTCAACAACAGCGCCCAAATACCATAGGCAGCGCAAATCAACGATTTTGGAGTGTAGTTCTTTCTAAACGTTCTTCAAAACTGTAATTCTGCTGACAAGCTCTTTAAAATCTTAGCTAACAAGACTTTACAACCAATTATTATGTAATGTGCAACATATGCTGTTACAGCTCTGTGTGAAAAAGCTAACTTGTCATTCCCTTATATGGAGCGCAAACAGTTTTTGTCACATTGTGTAAAAAACAACTACCGGTATATACTAGAATGGTAGCCAGATGCAGTTTAATTCTATTCGATGTGGTGTTATGGTCAGTTATAACACGTTTAATTTTTTACCCGTTCAAAGTTAGCCATTTGCGGAAGACAAGATCGACGCCAAAGCATAGCATCTGCATCCGAACTCTGTACTGGCCCATCACTATGGCAGCTGGAACCACTCAGACTACTTGAATGAAGCCATCAGAAAGCTGAGTCAACATTTTTAGACAAATTGAAACAGGCAGTACTGTAGTTCTTCACTCGGAAAAAACAAAGAAAACCACACAGCATTCCTTCCAGTCAGTTTCATATTTCTTAGTGTTTGATGCAGGCATGGGGCGATTACATCACAAATGTAATCGATTACGATTACTTGCCACCTGCTCGATTACGATTACGAATAAACAAAATCACAATGTAATCAATTACGATTAAGATTACATTGTAAGTAATCACGATTGCAATCGCGATTACATTTGTCTTGAAAACAGGCGCGTAGCCAGGGGGGGCAATGGGGGCAATGGGGGCAATTGACCCCCAATTCCGAACGTTGCGCCAAGAACTTTTAGAGTGATTAAGCTTTTGATGCGTAAGCGTAATTTTTAAAGTGATCAAGCTTATGATGCGTGAGCCAAAGAAACACTTCAGTGCAAATCAACGACACTGCTTATGGAACCTATTGCATCTACCTTTTGTCGAACCTGATCAAAGCACTATGTTGCACTAATTGCCATTGATTAATCAAACTTTGTGTACATGGGGTCAGAAAATTTTATCCATGGGGGGCAGTTGTAGTTTTTTCCAAGTGAAGCGAAGGATTTTTGTAGGGGGGCAAAATGATGAAATTTTAATTATTCCACTTGAAACTAAGAAAACAACCATTTTTGCTAAAAATTTGATAAGAAAATGTCAACTTTGAAAATGCAGGCAGGGGCCAAGGCGCCCTTCTACCCCTCCCTTTTCGACACCAATGGTTGTGTATATGGTATTATAGATGCTGTAGAATTCATGTCATGGCTGACATTTAACTGAGGTTTAGCTCCGTGTGGAAGTTGGTGATAATGAAATACAAACTTGTAACCGCTTGTACTGCTTTCTCCTACAAATCATCATTTGCTATGCACTGAAGATGATAACAGTTGTTATCGAAACGTTTGCAAGATGTCAGTTGTATCGTTTGCTTTGGCCGTAGTATTTACTTAAAAACCGGTTAGCGATTCACCAAACCTCCAGAACTGGAGTTAAAAATGTGGTTTTTAATCTTCTGCTTGGATGTGTGATTGTCACAGTGAATAACATGATAAGGATCTTTTTCAGGCCCAAGTGAACTTCATGACATTATCATGTCAAAAAACTGGTGCATGTGTTGCGATCGGAAAGCAGAGCGCCAAATGCGCAAGAGCTGAAATTCTGAGAGATAAAGCATGTTTGAATTACTTGAAAGCTTTTGCAAACAGATCGTGCCGCCGGTAACTGAGCACGATGACGTCATCGAGACGCAAACCAAAAATTGCATGCGTAGTCAAATCGCCCACGCTACGCCACTGGTATGCTGCATTAAATCTCTTATGATGGCTTTTTTATTACAATCTTATTGTATAAAGAATATAATATGTTACATGTCAGAGAATTGTTCACAGCAGTAAATATCACGAAAAGAAGTAAAATTCTGATTTACAAATTTTTCACATTATTTGCTCATGTGGTTTTGTTTTATGGATATTTGCCCTTCAGGGTTTTGTCCTACACACAGTGCTGAGGCTGCACGCCAACTAAAAAGATGGTCAATCGCCCTTACCCTACTTAAAATATCTTGTTCAACACATACTCTTATACTGCAACGTTCAAAACTGTTAAGTCGCTAATGGTGTTCTGAGGTGAAGTATTTTTCCAGGGGCGGCCAACAGTGGTGAAATTTTATTTTACCAACTTGAAACTAAGAGAAAGACATTTTTTACTAAGAAGTTGAAAAGTTGATAGAAAAATACCAAATTTTAAAATCCACAGGGGCCAAGGCCCCCATTTTAGTTGTCCATGACCTTACTTTATTTATGAGTCACTTTAATGAACCGGGCACATTCGTGAGCGATTTGTGCGCCCTTACAGCCTCTTGAAATAGAACAACTATGTTCATTCGAAATGCCTTATTGTGCCAAACATTATGCCACTAACTTGATGAGGGACGCACATTGAGTAATTTGCTTGGTTCTCGCTTTGCGTAGGGAAAATACAGAATGACAAGTGGAGACTTTGTACAAATTGGTAATGGAGTTATGATAAATATGCCGGAATTGTCATTTTGAATGATAATGTATTGAGGAAGTTGGTGACAGCCGGTACTGAAAATCGGGCAGTTTTTAGGGAGGAAAAAGCCTTGGCTTGCAAAAAATGTCCCATTACAAAAGCTTTCCTGTACGCCCAATGTTGCGGTCTACAGTATGGTAAAAAATCTCTTTCTTGTCGTTTACAGCTTGCACACGGGAACACTGTTTGGGTCTTTTATCTCAGGGGCAACTTTATTTAGCAACATCATTGATCATGAGTTGATTTTTTATAGGGTGTATTCGCAGAACCGTCGTCAGAAAGTTTTCAATAGGGGGGCTTGACATTCTAAAACTGGCCAAATATACACTAACTTATATTGTTTCATGTTTCAATTTGTGGTGGCTTGGAGTTTGTTTGGGAGGGCTAAGCCCACCAAAGCCCCCTCGTGGCGACAGGACTATGTATTCGTAAAATTTACTTCAACTGCATGAATGTGCACCTTGTTTTCACTGCTTTGTTAAGGCAAATATCATGCAGTTTTTTTCAGCAGACCAGATTAAATTTTTACCAGCTGAACAATATCAATAATGTGTAGCAGTGCTTAGATTATTTCTTGAAGTCTTCGAGGCTTGTTAGTTTCGGTAACTTGCGGTGTATAAAATTTAATTATATGTGAAAATACATACATGCAATGGATTTGTTTTGAAACTTCTCTCTTTTAGGAATTATCAGGATAGCAGTTGAGTACGTTTCCGCCATTTCGAACGGAATAGTTTTTGAAGAGTATCAATCTAGTCACAAAGAAAACGGTCCCGCTTATGAATATATGGCTATTTGTTGAAAAATACTCAATATGAGCTAACTTAAGACTTGTTACTATATGCCTGTGATACACACCTTTTGACATGAGTTGACCAACGTTGAAAGATATTTCTCTTCTGTAACAAAACTTCTACAAAACCTTTCAGCAAAAAGAGGTTCGTCTTCTCAGTGAACTCACTATTTACGAAAAGTGCGCAAGCTTCTTCTGAAAGCGTTTTTCATTCGAACTGTGGTGTATTTATCAACCTACTGTTCATGAGAGCCAGTATTTTATAGCAGAGCTTTGGTAAACTATGACAGCTTCAGTGGGTAATCTGTGATATAATTGTAATTTGTTTGTACAAAGTGGCATAACGGCAAATGCTTGTGACGCTGCAAGCCTGCAACGGTACTCGTTCACAAATCCAGACTCCACACCCATCAGCCTTTTCGAACTGATGCTGAATAAAACTAAACGCTGTTTATGATAATGATAGTCTTGATTAAATGAAAGTAACAACACCTTGAAATTCTGCAAATGGTTATCTCAATACCTTATTACGGCGTTGCACATGGCAACTTTTCTTAATTTGTTTCCTCATGGTACTTTCGTCAGATCAAAAAGTACTGGTTTCAAAGTAGGGCTCAGTGCAGAGAGGTCTATACAGAATTAATCAATGCATTCATGCAGGTAAACTACTGTGTGTCATACAAGCAAATATAAATATGTCTGAGGTAAAGTTAGGATACTGGAATATCAGGGGTCTTGCCGAGCCTATCGTGCTGATGCTTGAGTACCTAGATGTCAAATACTGCTACAAGCGGTATACAGCGGCCGACATGAAGAATTGGTTTGAAAAAGATAAGCCATCTCTAGACATAGATTTCGCCAACCTGCCTTACTTTGTGGATGGTGATGTCAAGTTGTCTGAAAGTTTGGCGATTATGCGTTACATCGGAAGAAAGTTCAAAGCTTTGTACCCTCAAAACGAAGAAGAAGAAATTAAATGCGATGTTGCTCAAGGTGCAGTTCTGGATTTTCGAATGGATTTCGCAAGACTTTCATACAGCCAAGATTTCGAGAAGCTGAAGGACAACTTTATTGAGCAGTTACCAAATAAGCTCGACAAATTTGAAAAAGTTTTGACCAGATCTCCATGGCTGACAGGTATATATCCGTTGCATAATTTTGACTTTGTTAGCCCGTAGCCAGGGGGGGGGGGCATTCGGGGGCAGTGCCCCCCTAATTTTTTGTGCCCCCCAAATGATTCAAACTCAAAAAACAAATTTTGCAAATGCTCGTTTCAAATCTGTTTAATCGTTATGCCAACTCGCAACACCACAGCACGTTGCACAAAAGCTAACCTCGTTGTTGCAAAATAAATTGTACTAAGGAATGTCCACATTTGTAACATTTTCGATTTATTACGTCACAGTCACTGAAGACCATCTTTCGAAACCGTTTCTGCAGTCTTACTGTTGGCGTGGACAACGCCATGGCACTAGCAAGATGGCTATGGTAATGTGATAATATAGTCTTAGCCAGTGTTTCCTCCAAGAAAATTTTAGTGAATGTTGGTTTTAGTGAGCATGAATATTTTAAAACTGAGTTACCAAAATTCTAAATGAATTACAAATTTGGTGAATTATAAGTATAAAGTCTTATAAAAATACAAACAAATCAGGGCCTACACATTTATTTCAAACAGCTTCTCCTCGTTTTCCTATTTTTTCTAACGTTTTGGAAAGTTGCAAGTGAAGTGCACAAGAATAAGCTTTCACTGCGCAAATGGTTTGGTGGTACTGCGCAGTTGCGCACCTCAGAGGCAATATTGGTCTTAGCCTTGGTTGTAGTCAAACAGAACTTCTTTTAATAGCGTAACATGGGCGTCCGCAGAGGGTGAAAACGGCCATTTGCCCCTCCTAGAATTTGGGACAAAGAACCAAAAATTTCCATAAAACTTGAAGTCAGCAGCTTAATTCCGATTAATTCATTTACTTGTTGCAATGACAGTTTATTTGCCGGTATGACGCTGCACAAGAGGCAGGTTCGCTGTTCTGGTGTCATGCAATGCTGACATTGCCGTTCCCTCATGTCCGCTCCTTTGCCTGCAGAGGCAGGTTGTATCAGACAAAATCTTGCAACAGTGATCTAGCAGTTTGGTTGCAGGTTACGATGTAATTAACTCTACCATCACGGAGATTGGAAAATTAAAAAACGACGCAGAGTTTGAAAAAATCTGCAAAAACTTCCACTACAGTTATCCCACCCTCCAACCAAGTGCAAAAAGTCACTTTCATCTCAATTCAGAGAGGACGTCATAACAGAACACATCGGAACTCACAATGACAGTGAGAGTTTGAAATTGAAAGCATCTTACTTTGAAACCATTGATACTACTTGGAGCGAATTGAGCCACCGGTTTTCGGAGTTTAATATGTCTCTCATCAAATCTTTGCGTGCTCTTTTACCAGCATCGAATTGCTTTCTCGACAAGGAAGAATTGCAATCTCTTTGCACTTTGGGCAATTCAACTACCAAAAGTATCAGTGAAGATCTTCTAGGTGCTGAAATTACTATCGTACAAAGCAGTGTCTCATCAAAGCTTCCTGATGTGCTTTTGAATGAAAGCACCCGTATGAATTTGGACCTGTTTTTGAAATGGTTTTCGAAGTATAAAGCAGCTTTTCCCACCACATACTTGCAGCTGAGCAGGGGCTTAACTGTAGGAGTTTCGACAGCCACATGCGAAGCACGTTTCTCCAGTATGTTGAGGATATTCACATCTTATCGCAGCAGGTGCATGACACACGACCGTAAATGTCAGCTGGCTTTGTTAGGTTTTGAAAAAAATGAAACAGCTACTGTGACAAACGAAGACAGCATTTCTGAATTTATCGACCAAAATTCGAAGACTGAATGTTTGAAGTATTCTCTTAAATTGACACTGTCAGTGCCTCATGCATATTATATTTTTTTTATTATCTATTAGGGAGGCTATGTAGCATGTGTCAGAACTGCAGCTTTTGCGACAGTTTATATTCACATTTACAGTATGTTCTTGGTTCTTTCATGTTTTCGTTTTTCGTTCTACCAAAAAACGTTTCAAAAACTCCGAGTGTTAATGAAAGGAAATGTCTACATCCTGGAGTACATAGTTCGACTTCCAGATGTTAATGAGAACGATTGATTGATTGTTTCAGGAACCGATAAAATGTGTGTATTTATTATGTATAATCTCGTGCATTGTTGTGACTCTTGTAAGAAATTAGACGTAGTTTCTTTATTACCAGTGTCTTCACTTTCAATACTGATACGAATAAATTTGGTTCAGTTTTGTTGTTTATGCCAAAATATTGTTACGTTTTTCAAAAAAGTTAATAGTGCATTAGGCAAACATCAAACAAAGTTTTTAGTGAATCAAATGCAGCAAACAGGCATCAAGCACAGGCGGGCATTCAGAAAAATATCTTGGGGTTTAAGCAAAAATTTTTTCACTTTGGTTTTCTTTGGTGTTTCTGGAAAAAAAAGCGCTTAACTAAACAAATGTCCTTAGTTTTGTGTGGACACTTTTTCCTGGAGAAAGTCATCGTTTTTGAAAATTTGAGGAAGGCGCCGGAGTCTTCCTTCCCTGCTTGGCTGCCCACGGCACATAGCATACTACAATTAAAAATCTTATGTGATTAGACTGAAATCAGACAACTGGCAATATGCTATCCAGTTAATCGCTGAAATTAAAAAAAATAATTTGTTTTTAAACTTACAATAAAACAAAAATATTTCCGCCCTAAAAATGTATTTTCCCCACAAAACCTAAGAACCTGGCTACGGGCCTGTACCACAGTTGTAAGTCAGGCCGGACTTTTTGGGCCGAGCTTAACTTTGTCAAAACCGTTTGGTCTGATTTCGGACCTGCATACAAAACTTTTATAACATTCAGAGTAACGATGTTTTCGTGACGTACAATTGTTATGCTCACCGCGGTGACTTTTGTGAGTGAAGTGATTGCGATTTTTCTTCAGTTAATTGTGTTTGCAAACACAGCTGCGTTCATTTGCTCTCTGCTCGGATTAGTCTCGCAGTCTTTTTGAGAAGGCGACAGCGGTGAGGAAGCTTGGCTTGTTTAAAAAAAGATGGACTACAAATCGGCTTTTCGTGCCTATAGCGCTATCGTAGATAGTTTCTTTTATTCCTATAGGGCCATCGTGGATAGTTTCGCGATAGTGTCTTTTTTTCTTGAGAAACACTACATACCGCAGAATCATTGTTGACTAACAAGCTAATTTTGTGTTTGTTTAAGCCAGCCAGCCCATGTCCAACCCAAATAGCTTACTGAGCCAAAAATCATGTCACTGTCTCAACCAGGGCCGCACATATTAATGAGGTATTTAATGAGGGCCGCACATTGAATGGCTTATTTTGATCTTAGCAAACTAAATTTAGCTTATACTGATGTACTGAAAGCGTTCGAATCATAACTGCGGTGGCAACATACGTGATAAAATGGCACTGAAGACAACCTGCATCAAAAATGTCAAATTAAAGATTATCAAAATACGGAGAGGCTGAACTGGGCCGCACAAAACCTTCCACTGGGCCGGATGTGGCCCTCGGGTTGGACATGGCTGGTTTAAGCCAATGTTTTGGTCAACGTAGTCGTCATTTTCGGCGTGATTAAACAGTGTACCTGCAGCTGTAACCGTACACTACAGTTTTTGATTCCCGCAGTTGTGCATATCTTGACTCACTAGGTAAATTTGGGCCTAACTCGGGTTTCGAAAATAAATGTCGGGCTTCAAAATGAGACCCATTCACAACTCTTGAGTCATACACAGGGACCCCGAGCAGCGGTACAAGACATGGGGGTATTATAAAAAAATCGTTACCAATTGTGTTTGTTTCTGTTCATCGACAATGTTGACCACAAAAATAATAACAGAAATTATAGAAAACCATTCTGAATTTTCTGGATCCGAAAATAGTTGCAATTCATTTGTTTCAATTCGAACTTGGTAAATCATGAAATTACATACGATACTGTTATGAAAAGACACCTTCACCCCGTTGCTCCCTTTTTGAAAGTGTAGAGCAGGCAATGCCTCCGTTCTCCGGCGTCCCTGGTCATGTGCTTTGACTGAAGACATCTTTTTGCTTATGGAAGACTCGCAAAATTTATTTGAAGTTATTTGCAATGCAACAGTCTGAACGGCCCCGATAGCTCATGACAGTTTCAATTTTCGTTTCAAATGATCTTGAATATAAAAATCGAAATTTCCGGTGAATACCTCCATTGCAAGTTTTTATTGTATGCTGCAACATATCCATTCAATTACAAGGTCACGTACCGCACTCTTTGGATCAAAACCTACTTTTCCATAAAAGCGTTTCGTATCGCAGTACTTTCAAAGGTAATGTAATTATAAGAGAAATCGATTGTGTTAAACTATCTTACTAATTACGGTAATCACTTGTGGCCATGACGTGTAGAGCTACATACAGTGGAACAATACATTTGGCAGAGTGTAATTGTAAAAAAGTAGAGACAAACAGAAATGAGAATTGGCTGACGCACACTAGCGATACCGCATGAAATCTCCTTGGCATGAAACAGGGGGAATGGAACTTCTCTAATATTTGTTCAATGTCATGTTCCGAAGTGTTGAATATTTTCTCATTTTTTCAGGTGAAAAACTGATGTATATAGACTTCGCTTTCGGAGAAGTTATCAGTCATCTTCAACTTTTCTCTCCCGAAACGCTGAACAAGACTCCTGCTGTGAAGAATTTTTTGGAGAGATTTGAAGCTCTTCATAAAATTGCTGCCTACAAGAGTTCTGACAGGTTCCGAAAATTTCCAGTCAATGCACCGATCGCCAAATGGGGCTTTCAAGCTGAATGATATCAGCATGTTGCAGCCAAGCAACGCAGTGTCTTCGTCGACATCAACCAGGATCTGTGTGCTCTTTCTGCTGTAAAGGTTTTGTTTTGTTGAAAACTAAGAGGCAAAATTTTCTTGAGTTCGTGAGTATGGGAGCTTGGTTAAAAATCTTTGCTTTAATTGATCGCCACGCATCGGAAGAAAGTTTCGTCACAGAAAAAAATACACGAGTGTTTCGATTCTTGCTTGGTGTGTTTTCTTCCATTTAATAACGTATACCTGAAACCTAGGCGCATGAAACGCAAACGATTGTGTCACAAAGCGGGAGAGGCAGGTAAAAAGTTTGGAAGAAAAAAACACTTGAATAAACGCAACTTTACGTAAACCCACTCACGTTATGTCTACAGTGAGATCAAAACATATTCTACTGCCACTTATAACTAGTCGCAGCATGTGGGACATCGTGCTGAAAGTACAACGTATTTCAACATTACTCGACCTCTGATTGGAATGCTATTTAGATTCCATTGAGTTGTGTGAATGGCAACAGAGTAGGAGCAAAATCTACTGCCCCCTACAACGTGCTGCAATATGGTGATGTCAGCTGAAAATGAGAGCAGTCTTTTCATCCAGAAAGTATTTTGGCGTTGTAAAACTATCTGTGCACTTAAATTGATTAGCCCTCCTCATGTGATTAAAAATCTTAATTCTATCGTATATTGAATTTATGACATGATGAATTTGCAACGAATTGCAGTTGTGTGAAGCAAACAAATGCTGGTTAGACTAACAAAGATCATCAAATTTAGTTACAGTAAACCTCGGTGAATCCGGATCTTCGCTAAAACCGGATAAAACTGGTGGTACGAATGATTTCTAACGTTTTTCTTGATAAAAATTTTCGGTTCATCCGAATTATTTAATCCGGATCTTCGCCAATACCGGATAAAATCTGCTCTTTTCACATCTCGTTATCCGGATTTTTGTCTCTAGGAAAGATTCGGCAGCTTTCAGGCACAACACCAGCGTGCTCAAGATCACCAACGAGCGAACAGAATTACTATAACAACGGCCGCAACTGCGTGCAACACTAATCGTGGAGACGATTATTGCGTCACATACGGGCATGGCTTATGTTGAACATAACGCTCAAGGCACGCCGCCGCACCACGGTTTCAGGCTATTGATCAGTATTGATGTTGAGTGTGCTTGCGTTGAACATTATCCCTGAGTGTATTGTACTGGGTAAGATGTCTGGAGGGCATTACGCAGTAAATAGAGTGACTGGTTATCGACCAGTCGCAGAAATCTCTGCGTTAGTCCAAAACACAAGATTTCTTTGCAGCCAAGTAATCTAAAATTATGAACTGGATATTGTTCATAACTGCCTGGGTATGGCGGTAACTACTCTGATGTACCATTGTAAAAGCATCAATAAATTCGTTTTGCTTCTGTAAAAGTCTTGCTGTTGGGTCGTAATGTGTTCAATTTAAGTTATTTTCACCGATATCTCAGGACTTAGATGATGTCAGGCTAGAAACAACCCATCTTCGGTTAAACCGGATCTTCGCCTAAACCGGACAAAATCGTCGGTCAAATCGAATCCGGATCAACTGAGGTTTACTGATCTTAAAAACAACTACCGCGTCAAGCAGAGGTCACCAAGCTTTGAACATTAAAGGCGTTAAACAATGGAATGAGGGACGTTTAGTTCATACACGAGTCAATAGTGAAAATTCTGCAAGTTCTTCGTAATTAGGGAAGTAAATGAGCATCATAAGGTGCAAAACGAAAATGGAGATTCTAATTTCGGAACCTAAACAACTTGGGTGGCGCAAAATGCGATGCTTTTTCTGCTGCACTGTACAAACGGAAGGTCGCAGTTGAAAGATAAATACTCGATCTTTTATTGCTCTCGAAATGCAACCATTGCCAACATTTCGTGGTAAATGTGTACCCTTGCACCCTTCTGCATTAACTGAGTTGTTTTCGGAAGCTTCATAAACGCGTTTTTCTAAACTTGCGGCGAGTTCGTTCGACTCCAATTGACAGACGGGCGTGAGATGTTACTGCACCACATACGTCTTGTACATTTAACAAACCAAACCCACCATTCGCACGTCCTAATAAAGTTTTCAGGTCGCAAATATTTCGCGGTGGCATTGCCAACGGTTGCTTCGTCCGTGCAACGCTCTGTTGACAAAAGTGTTGGGGTGCGGTTACTTTGACGTTCGCCAGAGAACGTTTCTTTCTGACGAAGGAAAGCTTTTTCACGGAAGCAACAACTATGACCAGCAGTTAACATTATAACACAAGTGTAGGATTTTACCAGAGCATTCACTCATGCAGGCAAAAACATGGCACATAATGAAAAGGAATTCAATCTATGTCCAAGTGAAAACGTAGCCATTTTTTTTATTCCGACGGAGTATTTTGGTTTTGCTTTAACCTAACGACGGGTAGAAAAGCGCTCGTTTATGTTTCTTATCGAGCGTTAAGATAAAACACTCGGGGCGGCAATAGCTCAGTGGTAAAGTATCCGTATCTCAATTGGAACGTTGGGGTTCGATCCACGACCATTGAGTGAATTGCCGTAGCGCTCCTTGGGCAAGAGCGTGAACTGCCCCAGCAAGAAGCACAATTCAGGCAGGCTTCGGCCTGCCGCCAATTGCTGTCATCAAAATTGTAAAAACAATAAAACACTCGGACAAAATCGTTGCCACGCACCAGTGTCCCGTAGGCTTATTAAGCTAAGGTGTTGCAGTTGCAGGTCCTATACCATAGGCCAGTTTACCCTGAGATCTTTTGCTAATGAAAGTGAGGCACCATTGTCAACACTACTTACTTATGAAAATATGTTTTGGCCAAAATTGCGTGCAATTAAATAATAAAATTTCATTGAAACGCCTTAGATGCGTCTTTTATAAAAATGGGAAATGACCCAGCTGCTGTGGTTAAAGCGGAACTTCCATTGGGCTTTTCCACAACTTGGTCAACAAACAGTTTTTAACATCTTCTGTTTGAATTTCTTTTTTTTCCGGCTTGAAACACACACTTGCAACGTGATGGAAGAATAAAACGATGATAACGACAACAAAAAGTGGCAATACTGCAATGCTTTAACGATCTTCTCACATGCCATTCAATGCGGCTGCAATAACAACGTAAACGAGCAGGCAACTTTGCTGCTTAAATCAGCAGAAGCCAATGCCCGCAACGGACGTGGGCATTATTGCTCACTTTAACGAGCCGCAGAGTTCAGTACCAAGCAGAAAACAGACAAGCAGCTTCCACTTAGTAACGATCGCAGAACACGATTAGCATCACCACAGGAAGTAAGCAGCTTTCTCAGCTAACACGGAGCGTCCAAGCAGGAAACCAGCAGTTTTGCTGAGGCAGTTGGATCTTTCAAAAAATGCGACGATTGATCACAAACAACACGAGTGGGATTTACTTAGGAGCTACATGTATGCAATAAGGTTTCGGACGAGTGGCTGGCCGTTTTGAAAAACCACTACACACCAGTGGCAATTGATGTTGCTCAAACGCCTGGATCATGTCTTTAGCTTCTGTCGCGTTGGACGTAATTTCTATTATTACGATGCGAAATCTTAAACATTAAACACAATTCTTAAAAGTTTGGTAGGGCTTCAACGAGCTTTAATTTACAATGTACCAAATACAGACAAAGACAATCGCTGCAAATCTTTTAACGACCGTATCGGTCGTGTTTCAAACGAATATAACGCATCAAATGGATAGGTGCAGCCAGCTGTGCAGAAATACGCCTGACGATGAAGCCCATAAAGGTTAGCACAAGCTTCGTTTCAAACTTCCCAAACATACACGCACAGATTAGGTAACACTGCAAAGTGACATTACCGACAGTAGCGTTCACTTGTCCCACGTCAAAAATCACAATTTTGTTTTCCCGCCCCAGAAAGCATATTTGTTGTTGATGGGAAGCACTTTAAATCGACCAGACTTTTTGTATGCGTCAATGCTGCTCAGCGCGTAGAATCTGTCATAATAATTTTTCACAACCGGATGTTCAGCCAAGAAATTGGGAAACAACAGGTTAATCTGATCGAGAGCTTCACAGAAACCAAAATCGACGTATGTCATCGAATCTCCGCAAAGCCATTTGCGGGGACCTATGAATTTTGAGAAATTTTCCAGATCTTCCGTTAATTGGACGAAGTACTTTTTTTTGTTCTCGTCAAACGTATTAGCAGTAGAATAATATGTCATATTAATAAAGCGAAAACGAAAATCTTCAATAACACTTTGAACCAAGTCACAGCGTAGTTCATCTTCAGGCGTCTTGGGGTAAAGCCCATGTTTACGACCAAGATACTTCATAATTGCCCAACTCTCTGTCAGCTTCATCTCGCCATCGATGAGGTAGGGAAGATTAGGAAAGTCAAAACCAAGATCTTTCTTGTCTTTCCACCATTCTTTTTTATCATATGAAGGAGCATCACCTACTGGGTATATTTTATTGACATAGTCGATTTCCAAGTACTCGAACATCATCCGGATAGGTTCGGCAAGACACCTGGTTCCCCAGTAAGCAAGAACTGGTTTAGACATAGCTAACCTTACATGAATTTTAAGCCAGATTCATACACTAAAACCTGCATGTAACAAGTGTCATTTGAAGGTTTGACTAAAGTTTAAAAAGTTTCATTTTTGCATGCGTACTAGATTAAAAACACTGTTTAGAGTAGGGTTGGACTATCCGGATATCAGTTAACTCAGGCATTTTCAGCTACCGGATAACATTTTGTCGGTTAACCGGAATAATAAGGGAGTAACATTATTACTGCTTTGTTATGTTTGTATGACGTTAAGCAACTTGGAATTGCCTTGTTCTCAGCTACGGGCAATCTATCATCCCACAGTAATACGCTGACCTTAAAACCTTTATTTACTGTTCATGTACAGTATTCTCGAGAATATCGGGGTAAATTCGTTCTATTACGTTACAAAGTGACTGATATGCGACAGTAATATTTTAAACCTCCCGGCATTAACAAAGAGATTCAGTCGAAACGCTTCGACTCGAGTGAGTGGCCTATGCTGTTTTACTGTCTAAATAAAAAAAACAACATTGAAATGGAATTCAAACGTTTCAAAAGTGAAAACCCTGTTTGGGGCTACTTCCAACGTTCAACAAATGATGAGAGGGCAAAGTGCGACACCTGTGGCACTAATATTTTTGCAAGGGAGGATCAACAGGAGCTATGAGAAACCACTTGCATTTGAAACACAAGATTCAGGTTGATGCAAAGAAGACAAAAGCGCACGTTCCTTCTTTGAGTTCTACAGGTAAAAGCAGGATTGACAACTTTTTAGACCAGTGAATGACTCGGAGAGAATTGCTGTAGAGCTGGCAGCTGTTGACAGAATTTCTCTTAACACAATTGGTACAAGCAGGCAAATGAGGTATGCGTTTCTAGCAAGAGGATACAAGTTACCAGACACAGCGCGAAATGTTAGAAACCTTGTCATGACATTCTTCTATCAGCTGAAAAGCAATATAAAAGAAAAGATCAAAATGGAAAGAAGGGGCTGGAAAATTCTGCTCCATTACGCTTGACGAGTATACAAGCACAAGAAACAGAAGTTAAATGAATCTAAACCTTCACTGCGATGAAGAGCACATTAAGGAAAAATCAATGGGACAAATTTGTGTTTTTTCATTGTACTGCATAAAGTCAGCTAAAGTGCATAAGTATCAGGTCCTTGTATTTTGACTTCTAAATGGATTATATGACTCTGAATCAATAGTTTAATCATCATTAAAACTTTAACGTGTTATTTCTTCCTTTGAATATCCGGTTAATCGGATAACACAAAGACCAAATATCCAGATATATCTGTTATCCAGTTAACAAATTTTATAACTATCCGTCTAACCCTAGTTTAGATTATAGCTGTAGCGATAAAACTTTATACATATAGAATCGATTGAAGTTATTTTGTGCAATTCAGCACTGGTATGGGGGTCTACATCAACGGTCATAGCTTGAGGTTGTTTTTAAGGGGCTGAAACCTAACAAATGGTGATTGTGGAAAAATTGTATACATCTTGAATGTGAAATGATTCTTGCAAAAAATTAGACACAATACTTGGAAGCTCTACTTGTTTCTTGAGCATCAGCATCGACCTGTGTCTTCTTTTCTATTAACTGCGGCGATTCTTGTCTACCCATATCTTCAACTTAAGCACTGTCTGTGCACACTGCACAAGTAACAAAAATCAGCACGCATTGATGTTATTCGATGAAAATCGATTTTGCCATATGGCATCTTCAGTCAAAAGTCTCGGACTTTTCACTATGACTTGGACTGAAGATGCCGTATGGCGAAAGCGATTTCCATTAAATAACATCAATGCGTGCTGATTTTTGTTACTTGTGCAGTGTGCACAGGCAGTGCAGAAACAACATATATTTTTGTGATTAAGTACCATAGTGAAAGATCCTTTTTGATACAATACCCACGGGGATATCTAGAAACTCCCTGAATACCCTAAAGAAATTTTTTTCCATGTTTACAATAACCATTTCAGGAACTTTCAAAATACAAAAATTCGCATGCAAGTAAGTGGAAATAGCACAAGTTTTATGCAAGGAATAGCAAACTTTAAAAGCCTGCAAAGTCGATCTCGACTGTTTTGTATTCTACTTGTAATGCAAGCCATTATCTGAGTGCACAAGGTATATTGAAAAAAGCTTTGGGTATAAGTTAGCAACAACTAATTTTGGAGTAACTAATTGAAACTGTTGAAAACTATTGAAATTGAACAACATACATTTAACCCAAATACATGAAGAATTAATGGAATTTAACAGAGAAGTTTGCTTGTACCTGGTGTCACATTTTTTTCTCAAATGAGTTTCACAGATGCACTGTCTTTATGAAAATAAACTCAGAACACTTGCAGAAAGTAGAAACAAATTAATGTAACTTGTGCAATTCCTTAATGTATGAACAAGGCTGTTTTATCAGTTAAAACCATTTGATTTGCCACTGAGCTTCATTTTCACCTAAAGCCATCAAAAACTTTAAAAGCAGTCAATAATTTGGTGCTTTTTACCTACATTAATCACGTAGTTGAGACCTGTTTTTTGATAATTTTTCAGTTATTGGTTGATTCCTTTCAAATGTCCAAAAAATTATGTCAATTTAGTCATACCGTAATAATTTTTTGTCAGTCATGAAAAATATCCGAAAATGAAAAACTGACTAAAGTTTTTAAGCAATTTTCAACAATTAATCAAAGTGTCTCAGTGAAAAAGCAGGTGACCATCAATATTAATAATCCAACCTAATCAAATAATGAAAAATTGAATGTCAGGACCCAATAGATAATGGAATTAAAAACAACTGATAACTAAAAATGTTAGTTGTTGAATTATTAATCTCCCACGATAAAAGCAAAACACAGTACCACAGTCAAAAAATTGGTCATATGAAAAAATAACATCATCTGTAAAAATGAGAAACAATGACAATGGCATGATAAAGCCATCAATTAGGGAAAAATTCTACGGAGATAACTTTGTATCTGAGAAAAAGTATGAACTTTTAGAATTTTTGTCTTTAAGTGCAAATAGACAGTCATGGTACATTTCCCCTGACCCCTAAAAGTGTGGCAGTGGCAATAGATACACCTGTGGATCTTGAAATTTGAAAACTTATTCATACGCCACCTGCAATGCAACAGTAACGCATGACGAGAGTGCAGTAGGCTTGGTAGAAACGAACCAAATCTAAAAGATAATCCCTAAACCTAACCATAGCCCTAACCTAACCCTAATGCTAACCTAACCCGTAAAGGTAACATATAAGCCTGAAAAAAGCAAAGAAAAAAAATGAAAGTCAGCAAGGTGGGAGTTGAAACGATAACCATTGGCATACCAGCCGTAATGCATAACTCCTAGGCTGCGAGATTATGCTGTTTGAATGACAAACTGACCCTTTTATTTAAATTGCGTCAGGCCAGGCGTATCCGTAGTCACTTCCTAAAAGTATGAAATCCATGCTATACATGTTGTTTACCTGAATAAGATAGGTGTTAAGTTTGCTGAACAAGTTAAATGCCTTGATGTATTTCTTCATTCTTTATTCAGAGATAAGTGAAAACCCTTTATTTTGCAGCACACTAACTCAACAGCGCCTTTGCTCAATGCCCTACTATAGTAGAAAACAACCTATTTCATGCACATTGAATGCTAGTGCACACTTGTCAAATGTAGTGCAAATACAGGTTGCCTGTAAAAGGCGGAGCTCCGTAAATAGCAGAGCTTGGTTGCGGAGGTTTGATGACGTAACCAGAGTGGAAAAAAGTTGCATTGCAAAATCAAAAAAAGGAAAAAAAAGTGAAGGAAAAGTGTTGTATGCTTGCAACTTAATATGCGTTTCTCCCAAACATGGAATACATCGAAGTTTCCGATGTTTAAAAATTTTATACATTCACAACTGTAGAAACCTATTTTTTCGTCCCCGAACCATTGGAAGTCAGACAACCAAAAATTATAAAACTTCAAAATATATTCTTTTGGCGTAGTGTAACGTCACCTTTTTTGCGGTAAAATTATTTCGGAAGTGACTATTCGTCCACCTGTCCTGACGCAATTCTTATAAAATGATCACTTAGTCGTTGATACTGTGTGGATCGTATAGTTTAATGGTTTAGTTATGCGGTATGCCTTCAAGGTTTTAGGTTTTCAGTTTGAATCTCACTTTGCCAACTTTAGTTGTTTTGTTCTTTCGACTTTCCTTTAGGGTTAGGTTAGCTTAGGTTTAGGTTAGATTGACGTTAGGTTAGCATTTGGTTCGGATTAGGGTTAGGTTACGGCTAGGGTTACAGTTAAGGTTAGGGTTTATCTTTTACATTTACTTCGTTTCTAACAAGCCTACTGCAATCTAGTCATGCGTTACTGTCATGTTACAGAAGGCGGTCGAATAAGGCTTTAAATTTAAAGATCAGCAGGCGGTTCTGTAGCCATTGCCAATTATTTTTGCCACCGTTTAGTTCTCATTGCTTAACGAAAAATATCAGTTTTAACAACTCTGGTTACATCATCAAACCTCTGCAAACAATCTCCGCTATTTATGGAGCTACACCTTTTACAGGCAACCCAAATACATACTTCCTGGTATAAAGTGTCTCCAAGTTGCCTACAACAATGCTTACTGTATCTTACTTTAGATCCCAAGGAATGTAAGTGTTCATCAACATCAAATTATCTATTCTGTCAGAGCATTTGACACCTTGATAACAAACAATTTATATTCTCTTATAAGGGTTTTTTTCAGACATTTTAGGGACCCGATTCAGGTCCCGAGAAATGGAATCAGAGAAAATTATTATCGGGTCCCTAAAATCTGAGAAAATCGGGTCCCTACAGATCCATACCGGTTCCTAACATTTTCCTTAAAAAAAAAACTGCTTTTATTCTACATTGCATCCAACTTCACCATTTTTATCCATTCATTCAATTGTCCTTTAGATGCTCCATTATTTCCTTATGTAAATTTGAATAACACTCTATTTGAATAAGAAATATTGTAGGCTTATTATAATGTAGATTTTAGCTAAAGCTACTTGTCTGAAAGGCCGCTGGGGCATCCAGGATGAATAAATGTGCAGTGTGTCAGGACATTGTCTTTGACAAAAAGGAGGCCCTGCAGTGTGATGGAGAGTCCACAAAATGGTACCACTGCATATGTGTCGGAATGTCGAGTGGACAATATGAGACATTTCGTGATGACTATGATAGACATAATGTGTTGCAATGGCTATGCGATAGCTGCAAGGAGCAGAATAAGGAAACCACCCAAAGTGAAATGCCTATCACATAGGGCAAGATGAAAGACTTAAAGAAAATCAGAAAAAGTCTTGATTCGGCATATCAAAAAATTGTAAAATGGAAAAAAAACTATATGCAAATCCCAAGAGGAAAAGCTGGAAAAACACTAATTGCAGAGGTGACAC
>Ga0210059_1003056_pt1 | contig 26603 bp, 13 predicted proteins | sample Ectturendosymbi2_FD_188042 | JGI IMG/M metagenome (GOLD analysis project Ga0210059, IMG submission 188042) | Ecteinascidia turbinata endosymbiont from Florida, USA - Sample 2 (SPAdes) (version 2) | ecosystem: Host-associated > Tunicates > Ascidians > Unclassified | place: Key West, Florida... | reverse complement strand
AGGCCTATGCTAGATATGGTTTCACTTTCATGACAGAAAAAGATCGAATACAAAGACTACAATGCATATGATGCAACAGAGTATTTACTAATGCAAACCTGAAAACTTCAAAACTTTATGAACATTATAATAATCGGCGCGGGAGTCTGCAGTCGGGGAATGATTTCAGTACCCTGAAAATCAAAAGGGCTTGATTTGATGGTGGTGGAACTTTACTAAAGCAGGCATTTGTACCGATGGAAAAACAATTATTGCTGGCATGTTGCAAAGTTACGTTCTTGTGTGGCAAGAAGAGAGCCTTATACAACTGCTGAAGAATTTGTGACACCATGTGAACTGCGTTGGTAACAGTTACGACTTGCCTTCAGACAAGGGGTACGAGAGAATTTTATGAAAGCTCAGGGGATACGAGTGCGTAGAAAGGTTAAGAACCACTGTTCTAGAGGAAAATATGGCGAGAAAAGGTGTGATAGAGACTTTTGTTGAATTTCTGTTTGTGTATATGTTGATTCACCATGGAATTTCGATTTGACGTGATGTTGTATTCTCACCTGGATCTTGAGAAAATTCAGATGTGGGTCATATCGAACGTTCACGCGGGTCACATTTTGCCCCCTTTCTGCCGGTTCCCCATTCTTGATTTAATCACTGCAAGTTTTACAATTTACAGTTTGCTGCTGTGACCTGGAATAACATCACCGGATCATTTTTGGTAGTTTATGATTGTAATAAACATATGGACTTGTCTCCTCATGCCCTGGCGTTGGGGATTTATTTTCCAAATAAACGGTCTACCTGTGGACCAGTCGCTGAAATCTCTGTGACAATCCACAAATGCAGATTATTTTCACGTCCAATTAATTAAAAAATTTACCCATTCAGAGTGTTCATAAGTGACTGGATATCACGGCAGTCCCGTCGCCACGGAGGCATTGGTGGGCTTAGCCCCCCCAAACGAAACTCCAAGCTCTCCCAAATTGAAACATGAAACACTACAAATCAGTGGAGTTTTTGTCAATTTTTAGTATGCCAAGCCCCTCCGCAGAAACACAAAGCCCCTATTGAAAACTCCCTGGAGACGGTTCTGTATCACGGTTACTACATCTGATATATATGTCTTTATATTCGTTTAATATCAACACAATTCTTATCGTTGGGTCGTCAATGTGTTTAATTTAGGTGAGTTTACCTGTATCTTACAACTTTGATGAGGTCAATCTAGAAACCACTGTTTTCGGATAGTCCGGATGACTGCCTAATCCAGATGAAGTCATAAGTCAATCCGAATCCGGAATAACCGAAGAGCACTGTTATACTGTCTCCAGTAAATTCGTGACAATCAAAAACTTTCACTTACATCTTTTTGTCGTTTGGTCAAGAACGATTTCCGGACACAAAGAAGAGCTTATTGGATAACGGCTTGTGTTTACCTGAGTTTAATAAACTCCTTGCTTGTACAAGAGATTAATCGATTGCATTAACGTATGCCAGAACACAGACAAAGCATGTTTAGTGGGCAAATACTTTTCGAATATCTTGAACTTTTTATGATAGTGCTTTGTTCCCAAAGTAAAACTCCAGTTCAAAAAAATCTGAGTGATTTGCATTATCGTGAAAAGTATGTGCCTTGAAATTAGTTAGTGCAACTGGTTCAAGGTGTCAGTAAATTATTCACTGCAGGCAAAAGCATATTCTCGGATGACATTTTTTATTCAAGCAGACCCTAGCAAATTTAGGTCAGTTAAATGGGTGCAGAGCGTGATTTTTCTTTCTCTTCTTTCCTTCGTCTGGCGACCAGACAACAGCACACGATTATCGCAATGATTAAAGCTAACAGTGCAACGCCGACGCCCACAGACACACCAATTATTGTTCCAGTCGTCCAGAAACCTGAAACGAATGTACGAGTTTGCAATTGCTTTACACAACATGTTAAACAGACGGTAAACCATAAACATCATAAAATAAATCTGCGAGTGAGGATATGAAACACAAGGTTTGCCGATGTGCATTTATCAAGAATCAAAAACGGAACTAGAAATAAGTAAAGGTTTAGTCACAAAACTCACATGCTGAACTTTTTTATGTATTGGTTCAGAATGCAATAGATCGTGTCCACAGCTTACGTCACATCGGTGAAAAACTTATAGAAGTGTGGAAACATTTTGCCTTGATTCAAAGGCTTGTGCAGAATTTGTCGAGTTTTTCATAGGCATGCATATATTTCCAAAGATTTTCAGAGGGCGATATGTTCATATGTTTCGGTAGGTCTGTAGCTCTATATTTTGTCAAATGTTAAGTCTGCGTAGTTTGACAATCGCAGTAGCAAACAACTTTTTCAACAATTTCCTTAGTGTACATTTCATATAAGGTTTGCCGATCTTTAACTTTATTCTCAAACTTACGAGGGTTTTTACTTTATTCCTTTAGTTTTAGCAATAGCATACTGGCTTACCTTCTGCTTGAGTAGAAGTTGTCGGCTTCAACGTTGTAGTAATCACTGAAAGCAAAAACCAACAACGTAAATAAAAATTAGTGAATTAACCTCTTGGCTTGCAGTTTTCTATACTTACATTCTCTTTTTTCAAAAAATGTCACTTACTAGAGGTGACTTTTGCCCTCAAAAGTTTTGTGCAGTGAGCTTCATAAAAACCTTAACAAGTTCTTTTCTGAAGTCGTTTCACTAAACATAGCGGAGTACCCTGTTAAACATTTCCGCAACTGATGGTTTGACTGACTCATTCTTACCACATGATATTTCTTGTGAATAGCTAAGAAATTAGTTGAATTGGTGCAGAAACTTGCAATACCTTTTTGAGTCTTAAGAAGGTTTTTCATGATAATTTCTAGAGATTTCCTTTCTGCTTTCTGTCAAGCATCAATATTGTTGAAAGTAACTTTCTGACACAAAAATCGCTGCAGTTGGAACTTTGTGCTGAATGTTTTAGACTCAATTTGTAGTTCACTGCTGTTTGTTGAAAAACCTGTACAATCTATGCTTAATTATATGTTTATCACAAAACTAGAAGGACATCTTCTGTGACACCGTAGGTCTACACATCTGAACAAAGCAAAATGTTGAATTCTTCCGACTCGAAATTTTACATTGGCTTAGACTGATATTATAGCAATTTTATGAAATTCAGATCAGTTGAGGGTTTTGCAAAGAAATCTTCATCAAACTCATTTGTCATTAACTAGTTTTATCAGTCAGGTAAATAACCGAAAACTGAGATGTACTTTCCGAAAAAATAATATGTTATACAAAAAAGGAACTTGAAAGAAGTGTTTCGCATGCATGATAGTGTAACATCTATAGATTTGACTACTGTCTATGTATTTGATCCAATACCGCAATAGTCGTGGTACGATGTTTCCCAGCAATACCCTTGATGTCATTTCTTGATTGAAGTTGTCCCGAAAATACGAATTTAAAATTCTTGGCTCAAAGAGAAATGACCAAGCCAGGGTTTTTGCAACCCGTTTAGAAACTGAGTACCTATAGCTCTCAAATACCTAACAATGTTTTCACGATTTATGCGAATGTGTTCAGGTTGTGCATTGCTGCTAGTGAAGCTAACTTAAATGAAGTATACTTGCCTACAGTAGGTTAACCGCACAGGCTATCTATGATCACGGTTGACCAAAGTTAATCATGGCAACAGTTAGCCCTCGATCATTGAAGCAAATTAAGTTTAGCAGTGCTTAAAAGCAAGTAATTTTCACCTATATCAGGACTTGAAACAGCGAAATGATTTAGTTGTTCGAAATTATTAAGCAAAATGGTTTAATTGAAAATTTTCCCAATACCATAGCCGTGGTTAATATAGTTCAAATTGTGTTTGCAGCAATTAGCAGTAACAATTACCAAATTCGCTTATGTCAATTGGGCGGACAAAGCACGAACATATACCACACGGTAGCTGTAAAAAATTCCGCCGCTCCTTCTAATGCACTACTAGCGAAAGCTGGTACCCGTTTGGTCTTTCAGAATTAGTAATCTGAACATTTCGAGAAGCCTGAAACTTACACATGTTTTTTCATTTTTAATTAACAAAAAATGAAGGGCAGCGCGGCGGAACGAATTTTATAGTGTGACGTCCAGAAGACGATGTAATTCTACGACCTACAGCTTGAATGATTAGAGATGACGTCACATAATCAAAGAACCATGTTCTTTGATTATGTGACGTCATCCCTAATCGTTCAAGCTTCAAATGCCCTGTTCGCACAGTTTCTTGAAAGACAGCAATGAGACAACGCACCTACAATCGCTGTGATTTTATCGAAGGCATTCTGATATTTTGTCAAAACCATTAGCTCCAACAGATACATGGTTCTCTTTGAAGCAAACATGCGATAAAAATATCAATTTGCGTAAGCAAGTAGGTACCATTTTCAAAATTGCATTTATGTATTTTACCATTTTAATTCGTCAGATATGGTTTTCATGTTTTTACCGTTTAATCTAATTTTGCTTTACGATGAAAAATCAATTTGAGACATGAAATGCACACACTAAAATCTACTTTTATCGCAGGGAAAGATTTACTGACCCTATTTTGAACGTTATGGTGTAATTTGCAATGTTCTACATAAACCATTCTGAAACTGCTAAGGCAGTATTTTCTTTATTAGCACACCAATGAAATATAGAGTGACGCGAGTACGGTGTAACGATGCAAGATTGAGATGAAAATAAGCTTGCCTTATCGACAAGGCCAATTTCGAAAATTATGTCCTTCGATAACTAAAAACTAAAAAACGCGGTAAATTAGTGGTTGTAGGTCACTTGTTTCTCAGAATTCCTTGAAAAATAGTGGAGGGATCCTGTTGCCACTGTCATTCCCTGTTCCGCCGCCCGAATTCAAGAAAAATCTCAGAGAAATGCACATGCGTTTACTTGAATTCATGCTTTTCTACCAAAGAGGAGGTGCATGGAATAACAAGGTGCATTGAAATTCTACTTCATGCAGAAACATTTAAATTACAAGGTGCAGTATTGCTCATTCCGCTTCATGCCGGAATCTGTACGCACATGCTGATGGCAAGGTCTACTACTCTGGGCTGTACCATGTGTGCTGGAAGTTACAGAAGTTGTAATAAATGTTTGATTTTGCTTGGTTTTCTGGATGTGAGTAACAGAGTCATCGGAGCCTGTGGTCTCGGTTGCAAGAAAGTTGCTCTCAGAAGTTGACATAGTTGATGTTCTGCTTGTGGACTGCATTGTTGCCTGAGTGCTCACGTTACGATACGCTCCCGTGTCAAGAGCTAGCAACGTATCGATTGTGAACGTTCCTGCTTCGTATGGCGCTGTTAACTTTTCAAACGCAACAGTCCCGTTACCTGGAGCTCGGGATGAAGAAGTAGATGTTGCAGATGACGGCAGCGTCGTAGACGCGGCTGGAACTGTACTTGTAGTTGTAAGTGCCGCCATCGTTGACGTGCTGGTTGTTACAACGGGTGCTTCAGTTGATGGTAACACTGTGCTGCTGCCTGTAAAATGTGCCACAGAGCATTTTTGTAAGTTGACTATAAATAGAGCAGCAGCCTCGAAATGCATAAATCACTATCAGGAATCTTTTTGCATTAATTTGTTAAAAATACAATCTTTCCTTGAACATTCAGACCCTCAGTAGGTATATTTATATATATTCTAATGCAAATACCTATTAAACTACGGAATGGCGCCGTATCAATTTTTTATGTAGGCATAGTTCTTTTTCGTGTGTATCGGTGTCAAATCAAAAACATTTTACTCAAGGGCGTATGCAAAGGGGGTTTTGGGGTTAACAGCCCTTGTGTTTCATATGTTAAAAACATGTAATATCTGCGCTAAGAAGATTATTTGTTTTCGCATACATTTGCTTGTTAATTTGTCGACTTAATGCAAATGCTACGGAATGAATTTCCATGCAAATTTCAAAAAACATTGCAAATGGGTCAAAACGAAATAGTTAGGTTTTGGTGGTAATCTGGGTTAACGCCTGCATCCAGGAACCATCTCACCACCTTTTGCAGACCTTTCGTTCACTACGTATGTTTAAGATTGTGTTCCACGATAGTTCATTTTATCCGAAACAGTTGTCTTTATTTTGTTTGCTATGGCTGAGCGCATGCGCTGACCGCATTGGCTACATTACCAATTTCCGTAGCATGATGGAACTGTTACACGAACTCTAAAACAGCAGTTGTTAACATAGAAACATTCAGGCATTTGACAATGTCTCAGAAGGGAAAAAAGAAAACTAAACGTTTGCTGGACTTCTGTGCATAACAAAAAAAACGAAAGTTTTGTTCCGTACTTTATGCGCATTCTCAGTTCTTGTGTAGTTTAGCAAGATTCGATCTTGCAAACCGAGGTGTGCGCCAGTCAATCCAGTCGCACACTTTCTATGCTCGACTGCTCGTATTCGACAAGACATTAGCGCGCAGCCTCATTTTGCAGTTGTAAATTGTTATGACGTAGTGATGAGTGTGTTTTACTCCCCTGTTTTAACGTGTAGCTTAATATTTTTGCAGTTATGAATTTTCCTACGATATCCAACTTGAAGCGCTAATAGTTTATATTAAGTGCAATGACATAAAATAAGGACAATGCGTGTAGAAGAATATGCATATTGTGTCAACAAACTTAGCCAAAACGTTGGTTTGGAAACATGAATATGATGTCAAATTGTGACGTCACAAACAGCGCACACCAAATACAAATGACCACCATATACCACTGAATGAAACCCCCCATGAAAATTTTCTGTGTACGTCACTGTCCGTGCACATTTTTCTATCTAAACTGCAGTGTTTTTTTATTTTCACAATGTACGTGTAGGAGCTGTAAACGCATAAAGAAGTTGTGGTAGTTTTTGTACAAGACATTGTAGTGAAGATTGCCTAAAGTGGAAGGCTAAGCTAATTGCATTGCCTCCTTGCTCTCTCCTTACTTGAGACTTGCTTATTATTTACGACAATGTCATATGTTAAAATTTAACCTGATGTTTGCCTTCTTTTCCTGATTAATTGATTGTGACTAACAAAAGTGCACCCATCTATGCTAAATAAGAATAAATCTTAGCAATTAGCATGATTTTTTTAATAAGCGTAATTAGAGATTGAAAATGAAGACGTTGAACAACACTCTCCTCACATGGTCGTATGAATATCAATTTCTGTTTGGGGTTTCATAGTGATTACCTAACACTATTAAACACCATAAGTATTACCATTGTCAACATATGGCCATGTAGAATATTGACTGCTAGTCCAAGTGATAAGGCTTTGATCCCCGTAGTGAGACATTCTTCAGATTTTCGTTTATTTGCCTCGTCATTTGTACGATTTGGTATTGAAGAGGCGTATAAACAATGGTAATTTCAAACTCAGTGCTTTGTTCGTGAGGACTCGAGAAATCCACCAGTTTGCAATTCATCTACGACATGGAGCTACCTACATCAACGAGCTTGCTTGGGAATGTTTTACCTCCTGAATTTAATTTGTACACGGAGAATTGCAGGACGTGACTCGCGCATGTATTGATTTGTTACTGATATTTGGCGAATGATATTTTCCCATGCAGACACCTTGATTTTTTACAATGGTAGTAGGTACTGTAAATTTTAGTATAAACATTAAGGCTTGCTGTTTGTACGTTATTTGAGGAAAACAAAGGCAAATTTGGGCAAAAATTTTTTTCATCCCCAAAAATATGCACTCCCGTACACCTATGAATGAAGGCGTGAACAACTTTGTTGTTGCCAAGTATCAAGCTGTATTTAGTGCGTGTAAAGGCTATTTTACATTAGCTATTATGCTCAGCATCTTGAAAAAGTTATCGCAATTTGTTAAAGCTTACTTGAAAACTGACCAGTTGCCTCATTCATCACCTCGTCGGCTGATAATTCTTGGTACCAAATTTTGAGCTCATCCACGTACATTTGCATTCTAGCATTACCCAGAATAACCAAATTAAGATTGGTATCCATAGGATTTTTCGTTTCTGTCGCTGGGCCTTCCATGTAAGACGATATTTCTGTGCCGTTGATGTACACCTGAGAGCAACAACACATACTGTTTTTTCTTTTTATCAGCAGAAGATCTAACTTTTACTCATGGTTTGCAGCTTTGAAATTCTGTAACTGTTTACTTACTGATTTTGTTTTTACAAACAATGGATGTAGTAGGCTTGTTTTTAGCGACACTCTGCTTTACTTGACAAGCCATAGTCAGTTTAGGTTAATTTTCAGCGTATAAACGCTTAAAGAAGAAAAACAACAAAAAGCTAGATTTCAACGCAGAAGACACCGTGGCGAAGTCCAAATTGAAGTATTTGCTGTCGCGCTGCAATCACGATCTCAACATCGATGATCAACAAAAGTTTGTTATACCAATCACCAACCTAGGATAAATTATGCTTATCTTGTTGCACTGCTTTGACCTATAGAACGCTTCCATCATCGTTGATATAAAAAAGTGCAATGTCAAAAACAGAATCTAGAGAACGCTCCATCAAAAGAAATATGCGTCTTATACTGCAAGTCACCATTCTTGATTCAAGAATTTAAGCATTTCAGGTTGGATTTCAATCCCAGCCTTCAACTTTCCCAGCCATCAGTGTTTCAACAGCTAGGAAGACGTCGACTTCAGTGATGGTATTTTTGCCTCCCTCAAATGTCCCTCGTGTGTGTCCGGTGGTGTGATAGCAACTGGGTTAAAAAGGTCTTTGAAATATTCTCTCCACCTGCCAAGGATGTCCTTCTCATTGCTGAGTAAGACAACATTTTGATCTTTGATGGATATAGCAGCATGAAATCTTTTGCCGCGAAGATGCCGGATGGTTTGTCAGTAATTAGAATCCAGTATGCTGTATGTCCGCAATTCTCCTATGACTGCATTGTGGACTTTCACCGTGAAGGGTGCCAACTTTCGCGCCTCATCGTACAACGAATGCAAAGAAGAGTCGGCTTTGTTCTGAAGCCATGCTTTGTGGGCTACTTTCTTTGCTTGAATAGCATCTTTCAATATCTGTACCATGTGTGCAAATCTCTGTATTGGAAGAAAGTGTTAATAATGCTTAGTGCATTCCTACAGCACAGTTACAGCAGGAGCCTTCCGTTACGTTAGCATCACCGTGTCAACCGATCACACCCTTCAATACACCAGCGTGTTTTATAACGTATGCACTGAACTCTCCCAAAAGTATCGTAGGTTGGTTCGCTTTAACCCTTCACAAAACATCACTAATTTATCCACTGATTCAGGATACTGTGCGCTTGCGTTTGGGCCGTATTCCTGTATCAAACACAGGGAGCGGTCTACCAAGTTCAACCATAACATGCGCACCCTTTCTCCTCGCATGATATGATCAATTCATGAACGCAGGTGCTAGCTGAGAGCTTTTAAGTACCTTCACCCAAGCCTGAGCAAACTTTGCTGGCTCAACTCCGGCGCAGAAGAATTTCTAACCATCGTCCAAATCAACAGTGTTAGAGGCACGACGGTTAGTCATATAGATACCCCAACAACATTTATGGAATAACGTTTGGCTTCCTCGGCCTGTTGGTGCTTTCTTCCTGTGAGCGAAGCCATGTTACCATTTCCAATCAATCGCTTTCTTTTTACACGTGACTTTCAAGTCTCCCAGAGTAGAAATGCACTGTGCGCTATCCCCATTCACCTTCCCAGATACATGGCCTATACAGGCCCGTAACCAGGGGGGCGAATCCCACCTGCAAATTTTTTCGCCCCACCCCTGAAAGAATGTGTTGGGCGTAGTTGAAAAGTATTAGACATAGTTTAAAAATGTGGGCCGTCTCAGAAAACTCTTCGCCGCCCCTGGTGACCCAAGCTGGTTACGGTCTGAGCATATACCGGGCGCAAAATGGGGTCTCAACTTGTGCATGGTTGATGGAGAGATTGGACAGACTGGCCCCGCCACTTGAGTAGCAATTTTGGAGGAAACAGAGGTACCACGGGAAGGCGTTGCTGCGGGCACAGCTACATAAGAGAGGCATTGCATTGAGGCTACTGCATGGGCAGAAATGCAGTAATAACTACACCTGAAAAGTGGAGGCTTTGATTTGCTCTATCACCAGGGATGCCGAAGAAGCGGCAAGGGAGGGGATGCAGTTAAAGAGTTGAGGACAATGAATGCTTATAAAATTGATAAACCATGAAATTACCTACGATGCTGTTATGAAAAGGCACCTCGCCCCCGTTGCCTATTATCCGTCGTCCCTGGCTATCACTTTCCTTTCGCATCGGGGCAGGGCAGACGATCTTTCAGAAGTATCTGTCTCAAAACCCACTGGCTCTTTTATGTTGGACAAATTCACAAAAAAAGACAACAAAGGCACCAACAACGTGATGCCACATCGATAATTACGAGAATGCCATTTCCTCTTGAGAAGATGTGGGAAAGGACTGTTGCGACCGTAAAGCCCGAGCGGCATGTGCGAAAAGCTTCACACTGTGGCAGCAAGCAACAATAGAGTTCACCCGACGAGATCACTCTATTATTGCTTGGTCACGCCACATACATATGGGTGTTGTTCTTTGCGCACATTCCGTTCGTGGTAAACCGCGCATTCAGCGCAACGCCAGCGGAGTGGTTGCAACTTCTTCGTTTTCTCCCGGAGGTAGCACTGGGCATAACGTGGATACGCAAACTCCTAGTTTTAGACATTACCCAGCGAAGTATCGTATAGTCCGATTAAATGTTTTTCCAAGCAATATGCTTTTAATTATGCAATGTACTGACTCGGATCGCCTCTGATGAAATTGTTCTTGTAGGAGAAAACTTCATACATTCCTTGCATTATCTAAAACCTTTACCTTGGTACAAACACGTCACTTTTTATTTACCACTTTCCAAGAATGTTTCAAAAGTTAATTTATGGATCCCATTTCAGATTATTTTTCGAATCCAACTCCATAATAGCAGGCAGTTCAAACACTTTTGATGATTTTTGGTTCTAAATCTTTGGAATAGGCTGCGTTTTTGCTGGCAACTCTTGATCTAAACACTATCTACAGGTTTTAGTAGTTTTATGCAAAGTTTCTCTCTCTGGTCAAATCAGAAAAAGCTTTTACTTGAAGTCACGCCGTCATCAGATTCTTTCTAAAGATGCCAACTGTGCCTTCCTTGTTGTGACCAAAAGTTTATAAATAGAAACCTCCAGTAAAAATAGAAAAACCTCCCATTTTGATTCATCCAAATTTTTCAGCTAAAACAGACCATTTCTTGTAGAGTTTTGAGCAAAACACCGTGGTTGCGTACCTTGACACCGTTTCCTTCGGACCAAGTCATTGTTAAATGAGTCCAGTGATATCGACCAATCAAATCTTGTTGGAAAGATGCATAGTATCTGATTCCTGTAAATTTTGAACAAAATTTTAATCTAGGAAGAGATCATCGTTAGACACCAATGCTATAAGAAAGCGTTTCAACACATGAAACCCAAACCAACTGCACTGTAATTCGACCCAGATTCAGTAAGCCACTCCGCATCTTTTTGCTTATAGTCATCATGATGACTACCAGCCACCATGCGAATATGGCGCAGCCAAACTTCACATATCATGTGTCATCAATGAGTTGCATAGCCTTGGCATAGATTATATTGTTTGTTATTTTGAAAAGGAGTTATGTGCTGCTATGAAATTGTTTGGTCGTGACATCCGCAATCAAGCCAGAGTTGAAAAAAGATACGTGGTTCATTCTTCCTTCTAGGCTTCGGCAAAACATTTTCCTAGCTCACATGTAATATGTCACCTAATATTGCAAAACAATATTTTATTTAATGGGTTTTACAAAACACGTTAAGAGATGAACAACATAAATTATTCGAATGGGTTTCCTCGAGTATTCCGTTTTTTCGAAAGCACTGTTTGAACGTACGCGTTGTTCACAGTCAGCTTACCGGCGATCTTTTTCACAAGCATGCGGCACAAGTAATATCATAAAAAACAAGCATGCAACACAAGTAATATCAAAATATCCGCCATAAAATCACCTTCAGAAGTCAAAACAGCTGCTCGACACCTGGGCGGATAATTTTGTGGGTAAATGCCCACACCAGTATAAAGTGGGAAATCCTTTGCACCTGTCTCGAATATTGCGGCGAAAGAGTTCGTCCACTGCTGCACTTGCAGCCACATGCTGACTGTCACCCCTGTAGAAAGTCAATACATACCGTTTCCATAGAAACATAATACCTACCGCTCCTAAAAAACATGTTGCCTTTTTCAATCACATACAGCAAAGACAAGTTAACACTACATGACAGTTACTGCAGTGGTTTGTCTAAAATTTTTCCAAACTCTTTAATTTCGCTTTTATACTGTCGAAAAATAAATAAGGTCAGCCGAAAACTTGTTAATTTTGTAAGATTTTCAAAGGTAAACAGACAAATCGTGTCAACTTGACACCATGGGCGTCGGAAGGATTTTTTCCAAGAGGAAACCGTGGATTTTTCCGAGGGGTTGCAACAATGGTGAAATTTCATTTTAGCAACTCGAAATTAAGAAAAAAACTTTTTTTACAAAAACGTTAAAAGAAAAACATCAAATTTCAAAATCCAGTGAAGCCCTTGGGCCAGTTGCCACCCCCTTCCGTCGCCCATGTCTGACACGTTGGATAAATCCTGTTAAAGTAGTACTTTTTTGAAAATCCTAGCAGAATTTTTCTGCAGTGTTTGCTCGTGTCCGTATTTTTAACTTACCACCACCGTCGCAAAGAGATGGATAGAAAAGGCAAGTTCGACGAATAGCCGTTGATGATCCTATGGTGATGCTGTTGCTATCAAGTAGCAACGCACGTCCTTTGTACCCATCTACCTGTTCTGCAAAGCAAGTCAGAACAATGAAAAAGCTGTAAAACAATAGACTTCCTAAATACAGTAGTTTTTCAACATTTTTTTTTGTACTGCGACTCACAACAACCCACAAACTTAACGACCCCCGTCTAAAACTCGAATAAAGCAAATGTAATATAACTGTGTACATTACTTATTTACTCGCGACCCCTCCAGAAACGGTTGATGACCCCTCTGCGAGCCGCGGCCCCAGGTTGAAAACCACTGTCCTAATATCAGGCAGTGATCCGCCGCTCTAGTTAGCAAAGGTGTACCCAGTTAAAACTCCGTTATATTTGTTCCGAGCGAAACATCCTTTGACGCTAGCATACGAAAAGTAGAATGAACGGTTGACGTTTCTCGGAGCTGCTATCACTTTCCAACAAATGTGTAACCACATCGTTTGCAGCAAAGCTGTCGATTTTCGAAAGCAATTCAGATCTTGAATTTCGACTGCATTATAGTTTTACCCATGAAAAAATAGGATTTCTGCTTCTGTTAGGTTTACCTCGCTCAGGAGCCAATAAATAATTGCAGTATAATACACAAGACCTAGTGGATAAAGTGATTTTGTGAGGAGAGTCACTCTTTTAGCTGAAACCAGCAAAAATGACTAACTCGTTCCATTGATTTTGCCAAGATCTCCCGACCAATTCGAAGTGTTCCCTATATCAGGTAAAAGCGTTTTTCCGATGATACTGTCCGTGTCCATCGACCAGTAAAGATTCGGGTCCTCAGCTTTCGATCCTGAAATGTAGTATGTTCAGAGGAATTCTTAGCTGTTTTGAAAATGCTAAAAATTAAAAGAAAACATTCTGGCATTCCTTCTGAGGACCACCAGATTTTTCACTGGTGACCACGTTAGGGCCACTGCCCTGCTTGTTTCATCGTTCGAATATTTCGGAATGCAAATAAAACAACCAAAGTTTTTGCCAAAAACCTAAGCCACGGCTGAGGTTGCGTATTTTAAAACACACTTGCGTGAAAGTCAGTTTGCCCATTACTTGCAGGACCGCTTAACTCACTAAAAGCACACACGACTATTTCATAAGCACTGCAATTGATGTTTCAGTAGCACTGCGCATATAGGCTATGAATCTTAAGAATCCCGAGAATTGAAAGAAAACATGTCCAGGTTTAAAGATATGACGCAAACTGTTTGGCAAAATACAACACTGAATTTGGGTCACCGTTTTTCTATGGCTGTTGGTAACGATCTTCGTTTTACGTAGATTTCCAAGGATGCCCAACCTTGCTTGACTCAAGATCTGTTATTCAAGTAGCCAACCTCTCGAGATCTACCAGTCCAGTGTCAACATCGCAAATTCACTTCGCTCCAGCATGCAGTAACTATACCTCACAACACTTCACCTTCTCACATAACCACCAGCCATCACATCACGAACTCTCCCTATCTCAAGCATATGATTAATTTAAAGCAACTTTACAAAAAACTTTTCATTTCTTCCTACACCTTTCGAAGCTGACTCGGGATCACTCAATGGTCTGCCGACAGAAGTGTTGCCAGTTCGACTTTTTTGAGGTCAAATTTGAAATTTCTAGCCTGTTTTTAACTCCTTTGGTTTTTGTATCTTTGAAAAAATTCAAATGAAAATTGGCTTTTTTGCTTTTTTTGACCAATTAAATTTTTATGTCGGTTTGGCAGATTTAAAGATGATTTTTGCAGATTTCTGGACACTGTTTCTGGAAACAGAATGATACTTTTTTTTGAAAATTCTGCACTACAATTTTATAAATTTTAGTTTTGCTATTTCATGCTTTTATTTTTGCTGTTTCATGTCACTCCTTAACAAGACCAAAATTTTCGAGACATTCATTAATTGAGGAATTTGTATTTTGTAAAAAAGTGCTGTTCAACCTGTATGGGTGTTCGAAAGTGTCGTTGTGTATTACAGTATATTTGGCTTTTTTGGTGATTTCTGGCTTTTTCAACAGTTGATGTCCTTTTTTTCTCTCTACTGAACTTAATCGTTTTTGTTTTTGTGTTTTGCGTGTGGGAGTGAAGACGTTACACACAATACAAAAAAATGCTTGTTTTTACTCATGACAACCTGACAACCCTGGCCGGTAGAAGCGATCGACTGGTTTGGCAGCTCTGACCTAAACTGTTTTTTAATGCAGCGATGTGAACAACATCCCTGAGAAGCTGTTTCTTTTTAAATGCAATAGCAAGAAATTTCGCAATACTTCTGATGCTGAAAACAACAGTTGTTTAATGAATCACCGTCACAGTAACACAAAATCATTGAAACAGAAGATATTCACAGACATCGTTTTAGCGCATGAAAACTCAACAAGTATTTCTGCTGAGGTGAACGATAACTGTTTTGATATATACCGTGGTCCTTGACTCCTTGCTGTAGCTGGTTTTGAGATAAATTGCGACAGATCGTTATCATCGCCGCTAAAAACATGAGTTATTTTTCGCTTTTTTGCATAGGATGTTTCCACCACAGTGGCAAAACAAACGCGTTTCAGTAACACTCAAGCAGTTTTGCAACAACTCGGTTGCTTCCAAATCAGAAACCAAATTGTTGTGTTAGCAGAAGGAATGCAAACTTTCAGCAGTCACAATTTGAAAAGTTATCTTTTGCCTAAAGTAGATGCACTCTGGTTCCACTTTCACTTAATGGCTGCTAAAACAAGAGATTTTAAATTTTGATGAAGTGCTGAAAGATTTCCTGGTTAACACTTTTAAGAGTTTAGGCCCATCCTTTCAAGCAGGATTCGAAGCACGTTTTCTGTTCTCACAAACGACAACAATCAAAAAAACATTAGAGGGTTGTTCCTGCCAACTAAATGGTTAGTGAAGCTCAAGTATGCAGCGATCGCTGTTACGTGCTTTGTTATTTTTATGAAGTTTCTCATCAGCTTGCAGCGCAATAAAGGGTGATTTTCGGCAGAATAACTTCTTATTTCTTTGTTTACATCTGACAGTCTAGCGCGCGTGATGGATTTCGCTTGCAGCACTGAAAAGTGCTCTGGTAGATCGAAGACCGGCTTGGTCATTTGGGTCTGTAAATGACCATGGACGGTCGTAACAACTTTGATGCTACTGAAAAAAATTGCTTACCTGAAACAAACACCAACATACACATCAAAGCATGAACAAAGTTTTTCTCCATGGCTTGCCACCTGCTGCGTTTCCCTTTCTGAGATTTAAATTTGGATTTTGTTGGAAGAGTATGATACGAAGATACAGCACAGAACAGATTTGATCAACCACTGAAAATATTCTCTGAAGGATTGTAAAGCTGTAAAAAATTCAGAAAAACAAAATAGAAAATCACATTATGCTTTTGCAAAGTCTAAGCTTTCAAAGAGACCCAATCGCTTGCTCCAATATTTCCCGTGAGCTGATTTCTATGCATACATTCCGAAAAAATTCCCTGTTTGGTGTACTTCAAGCATTTACACGCTTTGTTTCCGCCAGTAATCCAAGAACGGCAGTTTTTTTTCTTTTTTTTTCAATTTCACATATCCGTTGACATTGGGCAGGAACCAAGATGTTGATACTTGTTTATTTTCAAACCTTTTAACTCTTTAAGAGATTAAAGGCGTTTCCAATCAGTCTTCCGTGTCCTAAAATCCCTTCAAACTAGTGTTTTTGAACGCGCAACCCTTCCAGTTGACGCGCTTATGGAGGCCACTGTGAGTAGATCTCACGCGCTTTTTGTTTACATGGCATTATTGAACTTGAAATGCTTAAAACGTTACATATGAAGTTGTTGATGTGTGACGTTTTACAGGAGACTTCGGAGTTCAGGGATAAGATCGGTATTTTCAGTCCAGGAATAAAGGGTTATGCATGAGCAACGTTGGACATGGGCGTATCTTTAAGCACAGAGATCCGGCAGAAAAATTTTGAGCGACATTCAACAGCATGGTCATCTACAGCAGTGGCGTAACTAGAGGTTTGAGCCAGGGGGGAAAAGCTTAGCTGAAGGGGGCCCACTAGCCAAAACTCAGAAAAATGTTAAGAAATGATAGTGAATCTCTGGGTGTCGTGGATGTCCATACCAGACAAAAAAAGAAAACACCCCGAAAAATGCAAAAAAAAACAAATTAAAGTATACTAAATATCAAAATGTCAATGAAAGGGGGCCCAGTTTTTACAGTTAGCTTGCCAAGGGGGACGACTCGCCCCCTTGCCCCCCCGTCAGTTACCCCACTGATCTATAGTGTTACAAATTTTCTATATTTTACTTCCTTTCAATAAAGACAGACAGTTTCAGTCTTCTGCGTGTCTTACTGCTAACAAGCTGCACCTGATTTTCTTGAAAAGTGATGACTGTCCGGTGCTTCAACTGATTTGAAAGATTTGGTAACGCGATGACTAAATACGCAAGATTTGACGTGACAGTTGACGACTGCTGAAGCTGGCAAGACTGTTGCCTTCTTCGATGATGGTAATGATTGGTGGATAATAAACAACTACCCGCCTATGATTGGGTAGCAAGAGTAGTTGGTAAAAAATACGTGCAACAGACAAAAAATTAACACATGATTTTGGTAAAATAATAAAGAATTTTCGTGATTTGCTCCGCGAAGCAGTTAATCTTCATTTTTATGGTGGACTTGTACTCTGTGGCTGAAGATTTTTCATATCAAAAACTAAAAGCAAAACGCGTTTTGACGCAAAGTTTAAATTTAAGTCAAATGCTCTAAATTCTATACCAACCAAACCTAAAAACTTCGGTAAAAATTCCGATTCAGCGACAGAGTAGTCAGGCAGTCATCCATCAAGTACTGGCAGTTACTGTGATACTTCCAACAACAATTTTTCACTGCAACACCTTTCTCCACAAACAATTTGTTACAACTTTCAAAGCAAACAATTTGTTTGCATGAGAAACTTTTGTTTGAAACATTTGTCATGGAACCCATCAACAGCATGTCAGTCCATGCCAAGCTTATGGTTAAAAGCAGCAACCAAGCAGCGTTTTCAGCCGATGATCAATGAACTCAAGCACAACCTAGTGTCTTGACCAAGTTACTCTATTCAGTCTATTGCATGTCAACTTTTTCTAAAAAATTTGCAACCAAAATGTTCAACACAAGTACCAACTCCACCACCTTCTGGAAAACGTGCAACATTATGTAAAACTGTCTTCAACTTGAAGAAAACATGCAAAAAATTTGCTGTTTGTCTCAGGCTCGAGACATTTTGAGAAAGTTATTTTACAGAAAACGAAAAGGGTTGTGATTTTTAATTTTCAATTTTGTTCAATTTGTTTAGAAACATTTTAAAACGTTTGAGCCCTAACAAAAACTTTTCTGCTGGCGAACTAGAAGCAGTGGTAAAAATATTGGATCATTTTAGTTGGAAGAGGCCAGTCGCTATGTATGTTTTTATATGCATGCGAAGCGTAAAAGCAAATAAACGTTTACATAATTTGATGTGAAACAGACCTAACAGAATAAATGTAAAGGTGACATAACAATGCAAATGCTGTCTCCAGGGAAATGCATGATACCTGCTGTGATACAGGTAGTTAAATCAAAGCTGTTGTCAAAGTTTATTTCACTCATGTTAGTTTGTTGCTTTCCACACAACGTTGCCAAGAACTGACAGGTATAGACAGGTAAGTAGGTATGTGCACGTTATGTTTTATTTCAGATATTCCGCTTGTATCGTTTACACGTCGTGACGCCAGAAGGGTGGCCAGAAATTGCTGGGCATTTCTTTGTTTCATCTAAACTGGGCAACTATCCGACAAATCCTTGAAGACCTAAAAAATTTAAGTCGATGTCTTGCACAGCCACTACATTACAAACACCAGCTTCGTGTTTCTAAGCAAGTGCGTTTTGTTCTGATTTTTTCCCTACGCTTCCACTAGCTCTCAGTTCCATTTGTTGCGCACAGGTCCCTGATGCTGTTCGCTGATGCTGCAAAACTAAAGTGCATGCAGTAAAAATACGAGCGTTCTGCGCCTTCCGCAAAATGAGCAATGAATGTCAACAGGTTATAGGGTTTGAATTAACAGAGGTGTCGTTCTTTCGCAGAGGTATAATCCTAACCTTTTGTGTGCATGCATTTTGGTGGCTAGCGCTTTTAAGAATATTTAAAAATATCAGAGCAAATTTTCAGTTGCAAAAACACCTGTAGTTCTATTAAAAGCAAGCACACGCACTATATTGAATTTCGGTTTGCAATCGTGTCGGTGATAAAATTTCATCTGCACCAAAAGACCTAATTCGGCTTTGCACTTTTATCACTGGTCCTAATCAGTCAAAAAGGACATAACACTTTTAATAGCTTTTGATACAGCAGCTGGACTGAATGCATGCAATGCACTGACCGTAGAAAACTGACCTTGGCATTTGAAACCTAAAACATTTGATAAATCTAGTTTATTAACCAATGTTTGTAGAAACCCCGCCCTTGTAATTGGCTGAACAGTTTTTGCAATCTTTGATGTTCTCTGTGGACCGAACTATCAATCGAGCATAAATTTGGAATTGAAGTCATGCATGGAAAAAAGACTGTAGAACTTGTGTGTATTTTGTGCAGGCAGTGACACAAATTGTATCTACAACATTTTCGGTTACCAAAATTACATTTTTAATTTTCACCTATCACAACTACTGTATATGTGTATTCTTGAAAATATCAACAGAAAATTAAGTAAAACTGTGAAAATCCTTATGCCGACCTCCCTGCCTATTCGAAATAATCATATAATATGATGTTACTGAGCTCGCAGGCTTACGTAGACTAATCATTCATTTTCATACCCGCTTTTCCTCTGGAGAGGGCCGCCGGGGCAGAAGCCGTATGAGGTCACGAAATACGTCCCATTTTTCAGCAATCTCAGGTAGTTGTGCTGGCTCCACACAAGGACGGGCCCAAGCAAGGTCGGAGATGTAATCACGCCACCTGGTCCTAGGTCGACCCCTTTCCCGTGGACGTAGCCAGCAGGACTTGTCTCACAATTCTTCCCTCTGGAACATTCTAAGTACATGGCCGAACCAAAGTAGCTGAGATTTATCTATCCGGAGAAGTGACTCGACATTCACGGTTTTACGAATTTCACAAGTGCGCACTTTGTCGTGAAGTGTCACGCCATAAACGTTTTACATAAAGCCCATCTCTGCCGCTTGTACTTGAGGTAGCACTTTTTCAGTAAAGATTAATGACCATAGGTGACGATCGGAACGAAGTCCGATTTGAAAACTAACAGTTGAAATTACAACGCTACTGGGTTGTTTGCTTCAGGGGCGTAACGAGGTTAGGTGGCGCCCGGGGCAAGAAGTAAGTTTGGCGCCCCCATGTTCGAAACTGAGGTCTTTGAAAGCAAATGTACTGTGTTGAAGAAAGTGCTTGTAACATTGTTGGGACTTTTCGGCGCCCGGGGAATCGCGCCCCCCTTGCCCCCCCTCGTTGCGCCCCTGGTTTGCTTTTATTGCTCACTAAAACAAACTGTGCAATTTGCTATTGCACAAACCTGATCTAATATATTCCACAGTCGTAGGTTAATATCCATAATCAGGCGAGATCCATTCAAAACAGGCACATTTTATAAACTCAATGCAACTTCAATATGTGGAAAAATTTCCTCTATATTGAACGATTTTGGTTGGTCCCGTTTGCGTGTTGCTACATACCGAACAACACGAAAACAAAGAAAACGCAATCAAAAATAATGCAATGTAACACATTCTTTAAAGTGCACAAGCGCAAATCGAATCTGTCTTACAACAGTCAATTAACGGCACTACTGTAAACTTGGCAGTTAAACCTTTGCGACTTTTGACGTCTTGTAATCCGTTTTCGAGCCTACGCTTGCAGCAGCCAAAAGGTTCTGATGTTTTTCCATACAAAATTACCGCATTTTACGACATGCGTTGCTTCCAAGATGATGGTTTCACCGCCCTGATTTCTTCCTCCGAAAGGCAACAAAAAGCTAGGCTCGCCTGATGAATTTAGTTAAGGTATTTACCTAATCCGTAGCAGTACTTCATTGCCTCAAGTGCAGCTGCCCACCTGAAGAAACTCAGCAGAAAAGTGAAAACTGCTTGTGCGAGAGCGAAGGACCGTGACCCATGGTTGTCAAAGAGCGATTCATACGGTTTGTTGGATCTGGCTCACCAACGATGCGAAAACTGGCTGCGTTTCGCTGGTACACCCACGCTTTCATTATTGCTTTCTTTCGTTGTTTACGCGTTCCACATTGTGGATGGTTTGCAGCGTTGCCCATGGAACGAAGCCTGATTGTTTAAAGTATGGCGCAACGTAGCCACCGTTCCTCTTTTGTGGACCACCGTCCCTTTCTTTTGGATACGCTCAAAAGAATCAGGTGTTTGTTTCTCGTGGGCTCTATCTTTCATGTGGCTCAAAGCATCACCGCAGCAACAATGGTGCAGCCGTGAAAAGATCTTGCAGAAGCGGAATGTTTATAGTTAATCAAGCTATAATGTTGCTGGGTGTCAAACTGATTGTGAATGAACTGGGCAGGTAAATTTTCAAAAGGATTTCTACGCTCAGTACTATTGAAAATCTCAGTACCATTATATACCACAAGTTTTCAGAACAGAGGCCTAGCCGCCAAAAGTAAGTGAAGATATACGTTAATGTCCTTTACAAGTTTTTCAAATAAGTATTCATCAGCTTCTTTATACAAATGTAGACTGTACAATGTGCGATTCGTTCTCTTGTTTAATGTTTTGGAAGCGCGTCATGTAACACCATGAGCATACTGGAGTTGAATCATCCGAATATACAATACGTTGAATGCGCGAAGTTGGAACACACGCACGTTACGGAAATGTGTTTCATCAATCATCACAAAGTCAAAATTATGCATCAAAGGTTTTTCATCAACATAGCTTATTGTCTGATGGTTGTGATTCAAAACATCAACTGCCATTTGCTAAAGCAGTGGTTCCCAAACTTGTTGAAGCCGTTACCCAAATCAATGTAGCGATTATGTCTTATTGCCCTCAATAAAAAATTTTCGCATTTCAAGTAGATAATTTCTTTTGCAGTAGTCGCTCATAATGCAGAACAACAATGTGGTTTTAGTTCTGCATTAGCCTGCCCCCTAAAGAATATTACCCGGGGGTAATTTAGCCACAGTTTGGGAACCACTGTGCTAAAGGCTAAAGCAAGCTCTTGTATACGGGTGTTTTAACTTAGCTGGATTGAGTCTAAATCCGATTTATGATATCCTGAATGAAGCATGTTCTTCTCCAAACGCATTGCGGTTAAAATCATCGCTCCAACGTTTAACACAAGAAGTTCGTCACTTTTACAAACTCAAAGTAAACACTTCTAAGGGGTTCCTACATTCAAGTGAAGACTACTGACGTAAACCACCACTGAACCGCACAATCAACACAAGCGTGTCTTTACTTCCGATTGCATTTGGCAAGTTCCAGATGTTTTTTGGTTAAGATTTTCAATATCTAAACTGCTGACTGTGAGCTGTTTGTGAAAATTTTCGTCTTGATTGCGCCAGAATTGGTGTGAGTGAACACGGCGACATCTTCAACCACGCCATTTTTCGGAATGAGACCAGGCACAATCTATCAAAATGATGAATGTTAGTTACTGTCTTCAAAACAGAAGCAATGGCAGAACGAAGCAGAAAATATGGAAATGTGCATACAACTTATGCAGTCTTTACATTGCAAGAGGTTCACACTTCAGGGTCACGTACTACTGGATTTCGAACTCTTAGTTTACTGCGAACAATCTCTTCAATCGTATTGCATGATTGCAAATGTCTACGTCAAAGGCCAGATAATATATGTATGTTAAAAATAACATTCTGTAAGCGGTATATTTCTCGAAATAGAGATGGAATTTTTCACCTAACCGTGAAGTCTCTCACAACGTTTTTTGTGGATATGAGGATTTATTATGGTCAGAATGTGATCTAGTCACCAAAGCAAGTCAAAAACTTAGTGAATTGGGCAACACCTGTATCCGCAACTATTGACTTAAAGTTAACAACTGCCCTGCGTCTGCATTAGGCTCAACAGCTGAAAACATTGCATAGATATAAGAATCGCATTCATCGTGCTACAAAAACAAATCTCACTGCTGTCGCTGAACACTTGGTTTTGTGTCGTTGCGTCGTTATACTTGCGCACTGAAGCAGAGCATTTCGCCTGCCTGACATGAGGAAATGTTTCGTGCACACACCTGGTTTCGCTTCACTGTAAGTGAATGGCCATTGCTTGAAACTCCCTTATTGGCAGTCATTCATTTATAGCATTATAATTTAATTATGATCACCACCTAGAAACTGTACAGGAAATGCAATAACAAACGTGACTCTTCAAAAGCCTTTTTCCTAATACTTTGCAACGTAAGGTTGTTTTTGTAGAGCCTGATTTCTCTGAAAATTTACAAGTAGTAGCAAATGAATTGTATGCAGAAACATAAAAAGTTATTTGTATGACATTGTATGCGCAACATCACATTGTAGCAACATGCATAACCAAACACAAACTCCGGATGTCGTGGATGAACACAACAAAAGTGAACATAAAACAACAATGCACAAATTGAAACATACACATGATTTTACAAAAGCAAGGCAGATTTTACAAAAGTCCAATACAGTTCAACAACACCAATAAAAAAGCTATAGCAACATCACATAGAGACACAGGATGAGGGCATGAAGAAGCAATACAGGAGCAATGGGTGAAGAGTTGAAGTATATGCAGATGACCAGGTGAAGCATGCACATATGTGAAGCAAGCAAGAATACGGATTATGAGGCAGAGAACGACGCATCAAAACACAACACTGCATTACAGAAGCAAATAATTTCAATAAAAAAAGCAAATACCAAGGACTGAAAAACAATGTTTATCCACACAAATCGGGGCAAAGTAACGCAATCACCCACGGACCATAACATAATGGAGTTAATACCATCGATGAATGTATGTCACACTAGATACATGACGTCACGAAATGAGATTGAAAAAAAACGTGGGTACAAACAGATTACAAGTCCTAGGGCTGCTTCGCCCGCAACCCTCCCCAAAGGAAAAGCGGGCACAAAAATAAATGAAAAAATAAATTTTGATACTGTACTCTGTGGCAAAATTTGTTTCCTGAGACGAGAAGTCTTGTCAGGGTTGCCGACTCCTTTCAAAAGGCACTAAACAAGAGCGAAAAAAACAACAAAAAATCGCTAAAAATCGCCAGATGCTTCTTTGCACGTTGCAAGAGTTTAATGTTGCTGCGAGTTGGATTATCAAATCTCTATAGTTAGAACCGTGGGCATAGGAAATAATTTTTCCAATGGGGGAAATGTCGTGTTTTTAATAAAGTAGTCAAAAAATATTATTCCAGGGAGGTGCCAAAAGTGGTGAAATTTCATTCTGCCTTCTCGAAACTAAGAAAAGAACCTTTTTTCGCTAAAAATGTAATGGGAAAATATCAAATTTAAATCCAGAAAAAGAACCCATGCCCCCCTCTTCCGATGCTGATGGTTGGAACCAGATATTTGTTTTGGCGGGTGGAGCTTGAAAAGCGGGTCACATTTTCGAGGAGTGCTACTTGCTTTCAGAAGAAAAACACGCCAATTGCTCGCATGCCGTTGGAGTATCTTTGATTATTGCAGATTTTTTGACCTTTCCCCCGTTGTCACCTCCAGATTGGCTATCACCTAATCAGAACGGTGGCGTAGGTCTAATATAGCATTTATCACAAAAATTTTGTAAACGTGTTACCGAAAAAAATGAATAGTAAATATTTTTCTACAGAGGAAACATTTTTCAGCGTAAAAAAGCCAAAAATCCAAACGAATTTTAAGGCCAACTGACTTGAGACGAGGCCAGAAAAGGCTAAATAAAATTATTTAGGCCAATCAACTTTAAACAAGGCCAAATTTATGAAATTTGATCTAATAAAGGCCAACCAGGCAACCCTGATACAGGTAGAAGTGGGTCACAAAACAGCATTTTCAGGAAGTGCTTTTCCTGTTGTGACATATGCAGGTGAGTTTTCTCTGTCTGAGAAAGTTCGGTAAATGACGTGCTATCTCAAGCAGGAGCACATTAATATAAAAACGGTTTGATTACGTCAGACAGCTATGAGCCCTGTTACCAAACAAGTAACTAGTACTGCCCAATTTGGGCATCACAAGACAGGATGATCATGGTATGCCACATTGGCTGAAGCTACGGCAGTTCTTCTGTAAAAACTTTTCACTCGGACAACATTGGTCGGGGACGCGGAAGAGCAGGGAATTGGCGGAAGCATTTCCCCCCTGTTCCTTCAAAAGGGGGCAATGGGAGGCGAAGGTGCTTTTCATAACAATATTATCAGTGGCGAGTCTAGAATGAAAAAAGTGGGGGGCCACTGCGGGCCAGGGAAAAAGTAGGGGGGCAACATAAATATCTCTCCTGCATGTTGATTTTTCATTGTTTTGAAGATTAAGTTGCTATGATTAACCCTATCAAATCCAGCATAGGCTTGTGAATATCATTAAAGATGAACCACAGTACTGCACATGTAAATCGAAACACCATTTTCCGTACACAGTTGTGCCAGCCCCACATGAACGAAAGCAGCTTTAGAAAGTGAACACAATTCACATGAAAGCGAAGTGGCTCCAACCACGAATTCCATCATGACACAGAGACAAGCAGGCTGTTGATACCCAACTAGTTTTATCAAAATATTCTTATTACAAAGCACATAAAAATAAACCATCTTCCAACGGTATGGTGACTACTGACTAATCCGTTTGTGTGGTAGCTTATGGACATTTTGTGATTGTGGTGTAACCATAACAATGTTATGCAATTACTATTACGAGTGTGCAGCGTGGATAGGGTGAGGATTATTCAATGCAGTTAACAGTATCGAGGTTTCGGCACCAGTTTCATCTAAGCAGCATAGCAGCGCCGCAGATAGGTGTGCATAGGCGTGAACGTGATAGCAAGCAGTGACGTAGCTAGGGTGTGGGCTGCCTGGGCGACCCTTGAGTTTGGCGCCCCCACAGTCCATAAAAATACGTATTGCACATCGACTCCCTCTTAAAGCTTTGTATATATATTAACTAGTTTGTGCACCATTATAATATTACAGTACTCTCACATGCTCAAATATAGTGTGTTTCAAATACACCCAAAAAATTAAAACATTGTAAGTAACAGTTAAACAAAAAGCAATAGTGACATACAGGGAAAAATAGTAACAAAAGTGTAAAAAATTAGGACTATCTTTGTTTCTGAAATGAAAACTACAATTTTATACACAGTAACTTTTCTTGCCTTTTTGTTGGCAAATTCTTCAATGGCGATGTCAAAATTTATATTATCTGTCAATTGTTGCTCTATAGACAGTGTGGCAAGATTTCTCAACCGCAAGGTGCTCATACTAGATCTTAAGTAATTCTTGATCAGTTTTAGATTCGAAAAACTCCTCTCACAGGTAGCAACACTAACGGCGACTTTGAGGAAAATCCGCAGCATTATTTCTATATTTGGAACAGAGTTTCTAAGGTTATAGTTTTGAATAAACTGCAAAAGCCTTCTTTCTCTACTGTGAACTGTACATCGGCCAGGGGCGGATCAAGTCAGTAACTTCAGGGAGGGCGATTTCAGCAATATTTGGTAGTCAGATCTCATAACGGCTTCGCTTCTGTAAGGAGGTGACTTATACAGGGTGTTTCACAATTGTTGAAACAAAGCGATTGGGCACAAATCCAGGATTTTAAATGATACCACAGTGATGATTACATTTATTGAAAGGTGAAAAGA
>Ga0210059_1003055_pt1 | contig 26604 bp, 21 predicted proteins | sample Ectturendosymbi2_FD_188042 | JGI IMG/M metagenome (GOLD analysis project Ga0210059, IMG submission 188042) | Ecteinascidia turbinata endosymbiont from Florida, USA - Sample 2 (SPAdes) (version 2) | ecosystem: Host-associated > Tunicates > Ascidians > Unclassified | place: Key West, Florida... | reverse complement strand
GTTCGCACAATAGTAGGATTGCGTTTTGCCACAAGAGATACAAAGCCTTTTATGAAACCTACCATGGATGGTGCTCCAACGGTACATATTCCTGCGCAAGAATCCTAAGATAAGCCATGCTTTTTGAGGTATGTTATAAGAATTTCAAAGACATCTTGACCTTTTGTACTGTATTAGAGGGTGAATTTTTGCAGCAAAGAAATTGGTTAACTATCACACTTTCATCGATGAAACGTGAAAATGCAATTAATTGTGCATAGTTGCTGATGTCAGATTCATAGATTTGTAAAGCGAACTGATAAGCTTGGCCTTTACATTTTGCGCAATGTTGTCTGAAAGGTCAATAATTCTTCTCTGAACAGTATAGTTTGAAATAAGAATTTTGCTAATTTCTTGTTCGGCTTTATCACCGAGCGTAACTTTGACCATTTTTGGCATGCTGGAAGGATCACTGATTCAGCAGGCTCATGTGACTCTGATTTAAGTGCAATAATTTCTGCCACCTCATATGAAGCTGATTGAACTCATTTGTGACACAGTCATTGCTTTCTGAAATATTTACTTTGCCTTGAATTAGCTTGCAACAATTTTTGAAAATAAACGATCGTTTTAGTTTGAAGGTTAGAATGATTGGTAATGCAGTGTCTTTTCAAATTACTTGGAACCATTGTTTGAATGGACAACTTCTGACCGCAAACAACACATAGCGGGGCTATAGGCATTTGTTCATCTCCAGTCCAGTGAAATCCAAATTTTATACAATCGTCACAGTAAAACCGGCGAAAATTTGCTTTTTTTCCAACTGATCGATTCAGATCTTGATAGTTGTTTATTTTCCGAAGACTCACTTTTGTCACTATCAAATTTTCTCTTGAAAAACTTATCCATGAAATCAGCGGCGCGCATGTGTGGGTCCGTAGATCGTTGTTCAGACTCGGAGCGACACTCGCGCTCAACTCACGTTAAAAAAACAACCAGCCTTACCTAATGAGCTAGCAGAATACCGTCAATAAGAAACGAAATTCACAGACGAGAAGCTAGAGGTCAGCAAGTACAAGCACCAGGTAGACTAACAGTCGCTTTACCCTCAGGGAACCTTGTGCTTGTCCTCTACACCAACAATCAATCTTCGCTTTATATTTACAGCCGTACAGCACTGTCGCTTCGCGGCACGGTACCGTGCCGCGGCACGGCGTTTGGGAATCACTGCGTTAACTTATGGCTCAACTGGTACAGTAACGATACTAACTGCAGATTTTTCGAAGACCAACTAACTTTTTTTCCTGGGTCTCTAGACTGAGGCATTGCGCTTAGCCTATTTTCGGACACTAGTGTCCATCGAAGAAGTTACGTAAGGACGGAGTGGGCCGCAGCAACTAATTTGTAAATCTGTTGAAGCTTAACAGCAGTTAATGCAGTCGAACCTTAATTCCAAATTCGTGATTACTATCATTTTGATAATTATATCATGGAATTGCTTGGCAGATGCGAACCAACAAAAAACGTTGTTGTGTAATGCGATTAAGCACAAGGAAAGAAATGGTGGCTTTATTGTGAATGTGAGCAAAGTGATAACCCAGAGAGGCTGCCAAAGCATGTAGGAAAACCACATGCATTACAGATAAATAGAACATGTTTCCTGTGACACTAAAGCACTATAATTTACGCGTACTTCACAGTTGATTACATATTGGTTCTAAGTTGAAGGAAAAAAAGTCCCAAACACTGCGGCTATTTGTCAAGAAAACCATTGGCAATAGCGGATTCCGTTCTTGCTACAAGGTAACAACTGGTCCTCCCAAGTTTTAGCGACTACACTTGCACAGCGACATGATTTTTTTCTAGAAAATTGGAACGGTGTTGCGGGAAATGTGCTTCCAGAGTGAGGCACGTTCATCTGCGGTGTGAAGGTGCTGGAGACGTGAATATTTGTGGATATACAACTAATTCTAACACGACTCGCCATTTCGTACAAACGTATTTCTCCTAGGAAGAATTCTTACAAAAAACAACCAACATGGCAGCTGAACAGAATGGTGGTTTAACTGTTGATAGCTGTGTTGAAAGGGAAAATGCAAGATGAATAATTAAATAGCTGCCTCCAAAGAGAAAACATAGGATCTGCAATTGTCCACTGACTCCTTGGCTTCCTTGCGTCTACAAGATATCTTGAATTCAAAGGCAGTTGCTTGAACAAATCATACAACTAACTCCTTTCTTCCCTAGCAATATGGAGATTGACACAAGATAATGCTTGACTATAAAGCACAGGTGTCAAGCTGTGGCGAGAATAACGCCAAACGTGAGGTGATGGGTGAGGTTGGGTTTCGGTTTTGCTTGCCTGGGACTCATTTATCAAATGATACTGTTGGAAGCCGGAAGGAAAGGCATCATTCATTCCAGCGGTTAGTGCACACTCACGTAATTTCTGTATACGAATCTGCTATTCAGTATCTTGATGGTGAATCTAAGTATCTCATTTTACAAAGCTTGTTTTAGGGAAAATTCTTTTACAGATAGGTGATAATTTGAGCTGAAACCGGTCAATGAGTTTGTAAACCAATCATTTTACTTCAGTACTCTGTAAACAGGGAGTCGAAAATCACGCCATCAACATTTCGAGAAAAATGTTCTGCATTTGTTGAATACATTCAGAGCAATATTTATGTTCAACTCGTATTCGGTTTATGTTCAACAAGTATTCGAAAGTTTCATGCACTGCACATTCAATTTCAAGAATCAGTTTCTTGTGTTTCCTCCTACTTTAAGTGATCATACGTTTTGGGCTGAAGTTGGTGCAAACATCCAACCTGTTCGTTGTGGTTTGTCAGCTCTGGTAGATTATCGAGATTGCCACGACCAGAAATGTCACAAGCATGTGACACTTCGTAGTTGCCATCTGGAAGAGTGAGAATTTGACAGAAAACGCCTACAAGGTTAGCTGTGTCGTTTGGGTTCAGTGCAAAATGTTGTTTTTCTTTTCAGCAGCAACAGCAGTGAGATATGGATAGTGTTTTTCTCCTTTTGATTTCAAAAGTTGCATTTCTTAAACGGCAGGTTTTACAACACTGTTGTTATCTTACCACAGACAAAATTTATCATTGAGGATTTTCTTGTGTTTCTTACTGATACGCTTCAAGCTCTGTAGAAGCATGGGGCAAAAATTCAGAATCAACGAAACCCGACAGGCGCAGGTTGAAACTGTGTTGTCATGTCCAGAGAAATGTTTAATTTCGATCTCACGAAATGAAAACTGGTTGAAGCAAGCGCAGTCGTCTCTTGTTAGCAGCAGCTGAGTGAGGAAGTTTGCATTGGTTGATAAGAACTTTTAGCAAAATATGTGATCTGTTTCTAGAATAAATATGCCACCAGAGATGCAAAACGAAAAATATATCATGTAACTGCAGCTTGTGAACTTTTTAACCGGGACTGTGGAACCAGAGCTCAAATTTAAAGCTCGACTCCTCTGGCTCCAACATGTTAAGGTTTTTGGCTCCTGTTCTAAAATGTTTGGTGAATTTAAATTGAAAACCATTGTTTTATGTGTGCTACCAGCTTTAGCCACAAACTAACGCTGCAGAAACGCAACTCAAATTTCAGGTTCCGGTTTCGGATCCACCTATACTAAATTGTTTCGGCTCCGGTGTTAACTGTCTCTTTTTGCTGTCCCATCTAAGGTGCAGGCTTTGTGGTTTTTGTATGGAAGCAAACCTATGTACATAAATTAGAAAAGTCCAATATGCATGAAATTGTCTATGTTAGCGAGAAAGAAGAGGAAGCCTCTTCTAATTCATGTGTAAGATAATGGAACTGGAGAGTCAGCAAGATTTTCAAAAGTGTTTAATCCAAGGAAAATCTCAGACTAACTTATACAGCACGTAAAAAGCTCAGCATACATTCAATTCCTAATTTCACTGTTGGTGCTCAAAATTAAGGTGGGCATGTCGATTTGCACCTTGTCAAACAGGTGGAAAATAAATTGGCACAAACTTCAAGATCGTATACACTCTATATTACCGCCACGTATATATCCTCGGGCTCTTTTATGTATTTGTGTGTACCTTGATACTACGGTGCATGTTTAAAGTCTAGCGCCTTGTGTGTGGGAGTGAAGACGTAAAGCAATACAAAACAATGGAAGTTGAAGTCATACATATCAGATATCCCTTTTTGGTAAAAAGATATGTAGCGAACAGTGTCCAGCAGCTGCTCTGCAGGACCAGGCTTTTCGTACATGTGAAATTCTATGAGCTTAATGGTCGTAAGATTGATGCCGCCAAACTTTATGATTTAACAGTTGTTCAAGTGTAACTTCAAATAAGGGCCCGCGCTGTGGTACAGGCCCTCCGAAGCAATTCCCTTACCAGGCACTGACGGGGACTTGTAAGCTAAAAGTGTTTATGGTCATTGGAATGAACAAATAAAGTTCTTGGAGTAAGGGTGAAAGCAGTATGTTAGTTTAGACAGATACAAAGTTATCCTAAAGCGGCAAAAATATTATTTAAACAAAATGTTCAGTTTTTCAGACAACTACCATCTTACGTAAACACGAAAACCTTTTCATATCTTCTTTCTTTTCCATGTTCAACTATTTCTAATGGGTAGTACATTAGGAATGTCATGGCACAATTGTGAAAACAGTCTTCGTCTGGAGTTTGCCTTACCGGGCCGCATCCGTAGGTAAGCCTACATAACAGTGAACCCTTAAATAGCTGTATAGCAGCGGGGTAAATTGCTAGGCACCACCCTCGCTTCAACAGCCCGACAGCAGGACAAAAGCTGCACGCACTCATGAGTACAGGAGAAAATGTGCTGTATGAGGTTTACCTCACAGTACTACAACAAAATAGCGATAGCTCCCATTTGATGCTGCTTGTTTGTGATCAAAGTTGACAACAAATTGCAAGTCGGAAAGCAAGAACCATTTTGGTCAAACGAAAACATTTGCGGATAAATAGATTACAAATATCATTCGCATGTACCAACAGACGGGTGTTTTAGTAATACAAAAACTTTTAACAGATTTTCGCAATTCAAATCGAACAATCATTCAGAAATACGTACTTTGTCTTAAGGTCAGTGATTAATACATATTTTGAAATAACTGCTATTCGTGTTTAGGAGATGTTCAACGTGTGTACATTCAATTAACAATCATCATTTAAATTTCTTTAAAATTGTAAGTAAATTAACAATCATCATTTAAATATCTTTAAAATTGTACATGCAATCACGAATTTCATTGACAATTGTTGGTATCACACACTCCAATCCTTGCAGCAACAACAACATGAGCAACCACTTCATCCCAACAATGACGGAGTATTGTTCCAAGCTAAATGTTAGAAAAATCTTTGAACTTTGAATGTTAATACACATCAGTATCACTTTTTAGGTCTGCTGGTACATAAATGTAGGAGCAGGCAGATTTTTTGGTCTACGAAAATTTTTGCCCCAATTTCCCCAAACTTCCCCGAAAACTTTTCGGGTAACTCTTTGCGCAAGTATGTCATGATTTTTGGGATGTCTTCCGAAAAAAAGTCTTCTTGTGATTCTCCTTACTTTGTGGTCAGTTGGGTGCCATTTGTCATCCGTATTTTCAAGTAATTTGCCCAAAAAGTCCAGCATTTTGCGAACATTTTAATAAATTTTGGACAGATTTTGAAAAGCAAAGCGTTATCAGAAATAATTTGTTTCAAATTAATAAGATAAATAATTGTATAAATGTGTTGTAAATTGTTTTTAATCTTCGCATTGCAAAACGTGCGCAGCGAACATAATAGACTTCAATTTTTTGAATAAAAAATTTTTCAATCTTCTCCTACAGCTATATGTAGATTTCAATGCGTTTATAGGACCTGTCAATTTGAGAAGATGTACTTTGCCAGTATCGCATAAGGAAAGGCAAATATATTTGCGAATGCAAACTACAAAGTGAAGTGCAACATGCGTTTGAACCTTCAATATTGCTTGATACTGTTGTGTCGTTTCTAATAAAAATGCGCTGTTAAAGTTCGTTAGCACTACAAACATCCTTATACGTGAACGCTCCAGGAACTTCATAGTAAAGCTTCATGTCAATTAGCACTGAAAAAACAGCTGTGGGATTTTTCAATTTCCTAAAAAACTTTATATAAATGAGATTCTAATTAGCTCTGTAAAAGCTACTGCGTGGTATTTCAGTTTCCTAAAATAGATTTTGTGGAAATTATCCATGGAAAAACCATGATGATATTTTCCATTTATCCAAAAATAACAAATAGGCTAATCATGTGTCAAGTAACATCATCAAACACGAGGTTGCGAAACCCTATTGCAAAACATCAAAATGGAAAGCTCTGGAAAGAATCTCACATATGTATGAGTGCCCCATGTTTATAAAAGAAATGCGTGATGCGGCTAAACCAGTGGTTCTCAAACTGTGGTACGCGTACCACTAGTGGTACGCGAAGACCTACAAGGTGGTACGCGAAGAGACCAACTTTCTGTTTTTCTTCACAAAAAATATATTCACAGCTTTAGTTTTTACTTGTCGGGTTCTGTTAACAAATTCCTGAATTTTTGTGTTGCCTACTTCCCTTGCTGTTTTCTAAAAATGGCCATTAAAATTTCTCACAGTCATTTTGTTCACGTTGCATATGTGTCAATTCTGCTTTTCCAGACTTTTGATCGAATTATATTTGGCACATTGACTTTTCGTGGAACAAGATGGTACGTGATGACAGTACGGGACACACAAATGGTACGCGATCAGAAAAAGTTTGAGAACCACTGGGCTAAACGATAGCTCTCAACATAACGATTACAAAGAAAGCAAGAGCCTCTACATGCCTTGACATCCGGGAAGAATTGCTTGCATGGATGGATGTTGGAGTGTTCAGGAATGGCACACCACAATGGAGAATGTGTTACGTTCTAAAGAATTGGTGAAGGCCTATTTTCGAAAGCTGTGCTTTGTTCTCACTCGTTGTTCCTGTCCCGGGTTGGTCTACATACAATTGTAAACAGAGGAAGCAGCCACAAAGGGAATCAAGATAAGAGAACAACGAATGTGGTACAATATATGCTAATGTCCTGCAAAGGAGGCTGCATGGGGCATTGAAACTTTGGTAGCATGAATGCAGTCTCTTCACACAAAATTTATATGCAGACAAAATGATACGTGGCGTGTTATATGACGAAACAACACTCCATTTTTTACAGACATTTGCGAAAGAATGATACCATCCAAGCAATGAAGAAAAATTAAGGCAGTTACGAAATATTGCTTGGTTGTACCGCAACGAATGGGATTATTGTTTTTCATATTATTGTCCTGTTGTATGTATTGCATATATATCACTTGCGCCTCGTTTTCGGTACTTGCAAAGTGTTTTGGCATCTATTCAACTAGACACTGGGTAGTGTATTTGGCAGTGTGGACCATGTAGGCTACTGTCTGTCACTCCGCTGCAGACCAGTTAGACCCAGGGCCGGTGCTGGTGGTTGGGCTTCAAGCCTGGAGTTTGGGGCCCTCAAGATGCAATACTGTATATTGCATTTAACACATAATATTTATAGAAACAAAAACGTCGATTTATTTCAAAGAATGTTAACAAAAGTCTGTTTCTGAAGCATCATCATACATACAATGCAGACATGCTATAAACAGATAAGTTTAGACTTCAGCATTTGCTAAATGTCAAGTTAGGCTTTTTCTTCGCTTTCAAAGAAGCAAAAATTTTTACAGTAAAAACCGTGTACTTCGACACTTTTGAGCCATGCGTTTTGGAAGGTTGGGTGGGAATAAAATTTGTAGTTGCACTTGTAATATGTATCGATTATAAGAATGCCTGCCTAATATCTAAAATAACAAATGGGAAGATCTAACGAACATATCGCGTGTTTGCCACCAGGCATTCTTGAATCAAATGTTTTGCTCTTTTGGCGCTATTGTATAAGGAAAACCTCCTACCGCTTCAACCTCTCACATTACAGGTCATTTTCTAAGCAAAAACACAATGGTTGCGAAGTAGCAATAGGTAGCAATAAAAACAAAAGCTACACATAAATGAAAAAGGCGTGTTTGAAAAACAGCCACAAGACTAAAAAAACAATATTTGCAGCAATTCTGTCAATCAAATTTTAGAGGCAGTCATTTAATATCAAACAGTCAAAACATATAGAAACTATGATAGCGAAAACTTAACTGAGATGATTAATCGAATGAAATTTCATTGTACCAACGCGAAAAGTGATCGTGAACATTGTTATTTGAAAGGACTGGTTAACTTTATTGTTTGAGAAAAACTTTATTATTCAACGTTAGGCTGTTTTACTAATTTCACACCAGAAAAGCAAAAATGTGGTTGATCTAACGAAGAGTTAAGCTACGATTTTTCTAACTAACAAAATGGCATAGACACTTCCATTACAAGACCACATAGTGAAACACGAGGATAAAATAATACCACGCAAAAAATAAAGTATCGTTCTATATTACTAACTCGAGTACAAGAAAAAACACTTACCTCTCTTGGAAACTCGTTGAAAAATGCGGAAAGTTATGTAGACAAAACACAATTTTCACAATGTCAATCAAATTAACGCCATCTTGTGATAAAGGCTTCTGGTCACTGTAGCAATAGAATCGTTCAATGACTTAAATAACTGCAGCATGATGAAAGGTGCCGTGCTGTTGGTTAAATAACTGGATATCTCATTCGTAAGTTCTTTAAGTTTTCATTGGACAACTCTGATGCAAGATACGCTGGATGTTACAGGCGCGGGCTACGAATACGATTTTACCTGATTGCATACGTTCGAAACCAGATATTCCATTCGTGTGCAGTGAAAGGATACAACGCAGGATTTAACACGATTTCATTGAATAATTCCTCAGTGGACTATAATAAAATTACTCAAATCAACGTGGATTCAGCAAAGTTACCTATATAACTACCAGCATACTTTTTATAGAACTGCCACTGGTTTAGCAGATGTGCAACGTTTCTACGTAGCAGGTTACTTCTCACAATAATTAGGCAACCTTCATTTGAATCACTTTTGAAATTGTAAATGAAATGTGGAATTTCACTGAACACCATTGGTGTCAAACCCTCCATTCTTAATCCCTGCAACAAGAAGAACTCGAATAAACACTTTATCACAATAATGATGGAGGTTGGTTTAAAGCTAAATATTTGAAAAGCCACTGAACTGTGAACGTTTGTACTCATAACTATCACTTCTTATGTTTGCTGGTAAGATCTCCGCCATCCGTCAAATACACACTATTTCGTCCTTGAATCATGCGTTTGAGCTGTAGTGGATGTTTTAAGGAACCGCGTTGATATAAATGTCGATTGTGCTTTCTTGGAACTTCAGCGGATAGGTATTCACCGCAAGAGAGATGTTTACGAGACTGACGTAATCTCAACATCACTGGGCAGCGATTGATTTTCCTAGTGATGGCCTATTTCTGCAAGGTCAATCGAACTGTATATTAGAAAGTAAATAGGAGTTAAAACGGAGATAATGTGAAATTACAAAAATCTATCCGTGTTTCAGTGTTACTGGTGTAACATAGAAATTTGATATGCGCGGCTACAAATTCGAGCCTTCACCAAACTAGTAAGTGGTCTCACAGCCACTCCTTCGCAATCAACCTTAGGTACGCAATCCACCGGTTGGCAACTTCTGCTTTAAAGTATTATTAAATCTTTGTGTATACTTCGGTAGACACCAAAGGAGTCGCATTTATTTCAAAGGATTCAGCTGGGCACAACAGATGTCTGGAAATGGAAGTTACCCCCAGCTGTCCCCTGCACCCGTCACTGATTACGCAAGCAGTAATGAGGTGCTGCGTAAGCGTATTATGCCTTTTCTCTAGCATTCATCAAATAAGACGTGGTCCTTAAAAAACTGTTAGTGATAGTGTGACAAGCAGGGTTGCGGGTCAGGGTCGGAGATTTTTTGGTTGAGTCGAAGTCGGATTCCTAAGAACACTGGGAGTCGGAGTCGGCGTCGAAATTTTTATCCGACTCAGACTCCGAAAGTCCAATTGAATCGTTTTTCTTACATCGCATTATTTGCGAATTAGGAGTAATAACTGCGAATTAGACGTAATAGCTCGTGCCTGCTTAATTAAACGGTACAATTTCTTTGGAAACTTTTATTTGAAATATAAATTTTGCTGTTCACCACGATTTCCATTGATTGCTAGTTGCTACGAAAACAGCTAGCTTCAGCTTAAAGACCCCGCATCGAAGGAAGAAAGCTTTCTTTTAAGGAACATTTCGCGTTGCTTAGTATTTACACAGTTACCCGCAATCACAAATGCTTTAAGCGTCATTGCTCAATCGGCACTGCCCAGATGATTCTGAGTGATATCATTAATGGATAATTGTGAAATGACATGCATATGGGAAACCAACATGTCAGTCTGTGTGACATGCAATGGTGGCAAGTTGAAGAACTGGAAAAAAAAAAAAAAAATAAAAAAAAAAGTTTCCTTTTGAAGTGACAACAACAGTTCAAGAAGAAATTCTCAAACGTGGAATGTTTCTCAAAAGAGTGGAACGTTTCGAACATTTCTAATCTCAAACACGTGATTTGCTTGCAAGAACAATATGTAACTCAATGAATCAACGGTAAGAGCAACTGCTCAACAATAGAAATCTTCTGGCTGGATGTCATGAGGACCCTATGAATACAGTGCTCTTACCGAAAATCCAACAAGATGAAGCAAAATAAATCCTTTGTGCCCTTGCCCTGATGATTGTGCGCTCAAACAATACTGTATCTTCTCAAGATCCAGACTCCAGTTTGATTACAACGGATTCAGAGGGAACGTGCGATGAAGCTGATTTTGATAAGTTGATCGGTCAACAAGACCATAAAGCAAGGTCAAAGCGACGCTAGCTGGAGTGAATATCTAACACTTCAGCTGCAGTGGATAAAAGCTTAGCAAATTTGATGGCTGAATTCTGTGACGCATTAAAGCACGTGAAACAAAGAGATAGAAAACCGAAGTCGGAAGTTTGGTAAGCCATAAAGCAATATCGTGAAATAGTGAAAGATTCTGATGAGTTGGTAGCAGCGCTTGCTCCAAGAGAAGTAAGCGTTGAAAGTCTGTTTACAGCACTACTGCAAGGCTCACTAGGACGTACCAAAGGGCTGCAGTGAAGGAGAACCCACGGAAGACATCCTGTTCGTGAGAGCAAACTAATAAATATCCACTTGATATGTAAGGTCGATAATGAGGCAGATATTAAGCGAAACTCTAAACATAATGTCGACGATGAATAAGAGAACGATGCTCCAGATGTGTGATGAGTTCATTTCGGCGTGTGTTCTGTGAGACGAGTATTTGTTCTTGGGCTGTTTGGTGGTCACATGGACCACGAACTTTACTGCAAGTAAATTGTGTTGTTCTGATAGTTGTTGCGTGTTTCCTGTTTGCTCAGATGATTTACTGTGTAGTTATTCAGGCGCAGGTCATTCTGTATGATTTTTCTGCGTAGGCGAAAAACCAACAATACTTGCAGGCAACCATACTGACCATAGGGGTGTAATGCGAATGAATTTGTTGCTTTAGTCAGTGAAACAATGTGAGTATTAACCAGTAGATACTATTGATATTACATGCTGAAATAAATCTTATGAATTTTTTATTTTCTATGGTAGGTTTTGTTTTCAGAAAGTTTTAAAATTATAGTTCTATACCTAGCTACTCACCCTCGTTATATACCACTTAAAAAGTTTCTTGATTGTAGGTCATGTGACATTGTTGCTAGTGTTTATCTCAGTCACGTTATAGAAATAGAAGTTGCTTGTATAAACTTTACGGCTTTTTATGATTAGTTAATATTCTTTAAATAAACCGATTTATTCAAACCTTAACTCATGTACCTAGCGACAATAACAAATGCTTATGGCACGCTTTCGGTTATACTGCACTAACTTCTACCGCTTTGTTTTACACACGAACGTTTCCCTGATAAAAGCCTGCTGTTCTTTTTGTACGTTTTTACAATTTTTGTGTGCATTGTGTACAACATATCACTCTTTTCTGCGATTCGAACTTCACCAAATTTTTCAGATATTAAGAAGTTTAATGGATATCCCAATTTGTTGATTACGATGTGGGTTTAAAACCGCAATGTGGAGTCTTTTGATTTTATTATCTGACAATTCCGTTAAGGTTCTTAAAAAGCGACAATATATAAGAGTGAGTTATATCCTTTTTGTCTGATGTGAAAACGTTCGTAACATCGAATGAGAATAGCGATCGAACACTGTTTTCGAATTAAACTTTCGCAAATACAATCAAATCCTACGAACCGGAGAAGCAATTATGGCTGCAACAAAATTCTTCTTTGCTTTCATTAACCAAGCACCAATCTACGCGTTTCAACAAAATTGTAAGAATCGTACCTCAAGATTGCTGCAAAGTGAAAACAATGAGATGTCTTCTCAATTTCTAGAAATCACCAGACCAGATATATTCCCAAGATTTATTGCGGTCAAAAATGCGTCAAAATCACTCCAACTTCAACTTGTAGTCTTTCAAATACTGTTGTGGTTTTGCTAATATTTGAAAAACGTTGGTTCAAACCAGCTACCAAAACTCATAGCAATTTTGTGCTTCATTGTATGACCACATGATTTGTTTGAAGATTTTGAGTCATTCTTTGCAGTCAGCAATTGAATGAGTGTAACACATTGATCATCTGGAATGAAAATGACGCAATCATTTCAGGAATATTCACCTTCAACTTCTCAAGTATCAACAACGGTGGAAATCTACACAAACCGTTTTAAACAACTGGAATGGATTTTTGCAGAAGCGTTTAATGTGCTGGCAGCAACTTTTGTAAGCTGGATTGCTTTCAGTCTCATTGTTTATGGGAAGCAAACTGGCAAGTGGAGTGAAGAAAATCGATTGAATGCAACAAAAGTCGATGTTGGAGTTGTTTTCACATTGGCTATTTTTACAACGATCTGCAGTTTTATTCGATTGGCAACAAATCAAGCTGCTTTCAATTTTGGATATACTGACCGATCGTCATTACGCTGTGAAGTGGGTACGGCCATTTCATACATTTGCTCCACCCTAACCATGCTTGGTTTTTACATGTTTGTCTGGTTTCGACAACGTTCTTTGTATCGGCATCCTTCTATGGAAGAACTGAAGAAACGTTGGTTGAAAATGCTTAGTTATATGATTTCGATCTATCTTTTGTTGGGTGGATTGTTCATTCTCGCATGTATGTTAATTACATGCGTTTCATCCCCACAGGCAAAGGCTGTTTCAAAAGTGCACGTTTTGGTCAATTACCTTTTTGGCCTTGCTACGTTTTCATTTTTTTCAAAATGTTTGGTCAAGTGTTCATGCTGTTTAAGTTTCTATATCCACTTTATTTAAATTTATCAAGCAATAATGCGAAGAGAGTGCTGCAAACAATGAAGCGATCAGCAATTTTATCTGGAATTTGCTTTTTGAGCGATCTAACAGCAATGGTCATTGAAGTTTTGTTGCTTCTGATGCAACATTATTATCAACAACTTTAACTGTTTACGACATATATATGATGGCGAAAACATCCAGCGTTCTCTTTTCTTTTGAAGCCTGGCGAAAAGTTTTTGTAGCTTCTTTGGTTTCATGTTTATCTTCACAAACCAGAGACCACGCAAAACACAATTCAACGAGTGCAAGAACCATGGAAATCAATAATGTTTAGTCGTAGACGGTGTTTCATGCTCGAGGTCGTGAAATCTGTTTCGAATTTTTTTCTATCAAAAATGAAATTCAAATATTTTGCTTGAGGTCAGCCTCCATGGTTAACAGGGTAAAGTGAACTTTCAGGACTTGGTTGTTATTGAGATTGAAATTGGAATGTTTGCCACCAAACACTTATTAAAATTCTTTATTGCATTTGCCATTGAAAGTGCTTTTGAGGTTACTTGATACGGCATTTTGAGGAATTAACTGACATGTGGACTTTTTGCACATGCGGTATGGAAACTAGTGGTAACTCTTTCAAAAATATGTTTTGATCCATGACCTTGATGAAAATATGCTTTTTCTGAACTTTTATCCAGTTCGAAACGAATGAAACTCTTGAAACATTTTTGCAACCTCCTAACAACCGATTGTTAATACCATGCCTGTGATATTTGTGTGCCAATATTTTCGATTGGCCCAAAATGTTTTCCGACTTGCACATTTTAGGAAACTTTGATAAAAATTCACATTTAAGTTTAAAATTATGCAACTTTCAAGGCATCAATGGGATTATAGCAGCAGGCTATATTCCCTCATTAGTTATAGTCGAAAGCTTTAATGATGGCGTTATGGCAGGGAAGAAAGATGCTAAATGTAGTTCCATTAAATCTGAATATTGAATGTTCCCGGTGTGAATGTGAACAGTGCATTTGTTTTTTTAAAAGGATTTTTTTCAAAACTTAACAACACATTCAACAAATTGTTTGTGTTGATAATTTTTAGTAATCTCATGAACTTTGTTGCATGAAAAACAGTTTAATATGCATCTAAACCAACATTATACAGATGATACAATGCAATGCCTGTGATGAAACAATGATGCGATCGGAAATCAGGAAAATTTTTTCGTTTATTTTGATCGTTTGGTCCAATATGAAGCCCTTGTGGAATCCTTAGTCCAAGATAATTTGGTTCACATGTACAGTATCTTTTTTCGGGTAACCTTGGCGGTAACAGAACGTCTTCGTGGTAAACGTATTAAGTTTTACCAAGTGCAGCAAAAAGTTTCTTTGAACTGAATTTCGCAAAGTCATGCAATATTGGAATGCTATTAGCATGACCAATGCAAATGCGATCCAGGTCGAATGCACAACTTGTGTTGTGAGAAATTTTGGCAAACGTCTTTGATTGCAAGCGTAGAGATTAACTTCACTTTCATGTTGATTCAAAGTTCGATCAAATTTCAGAAACCTCTTCACAGGCTAATAACCAATCTTTGTCTGCAGACGCAAAACCTGCTATTATGTTTTTTTGCATGCTGACAGGAATAAAATATTTGCCCTCAAACAAATGGCAATTTTCGAAATGTTTTCCAGGTGGCCTTGATTTCTATCAGGTGTCAACGTCACATAGCAAAACAATAACACTTCGGCAGAAGGTTTGAGGCGTTTTTCGGGAAATTGCTGCGATTCTAGAGCAACAATGCTACGCACAGCAACTTCAATTCAACGGATGAGTGTTGCCCTTCCACTTGATGCAGCAATGCACGTACCAGCCTCATTGATGTATCAACGACATTCTGCTAATTGTAACTGGATGCATCCGATCATAAACCGTCGACCAACTGCAGTTGTGACAAATATCTGTTGAAACAGCTTGGATTCCTACCCTGAAACGTATGTTCTATCCACCACCATAATATTCGGAATTGGACGAAACCAGTTCAAACCAGTTTGATGCTTTACCTGATTTTGAAAATATTGACTGACCAACATTTTGTCGAGATATGTCGTATCAACGGCAGTGCCGTATACTGATCATATACCTGTCAATCGCTGTTGCTTGTGGAATTATTTGTTTCACAATGTGATCTATTTGTTTCTCAGCGGATAATAACATTTTACCGCCCAGACCTTTTTTCTTTTTGCAATCACGATGACATTTCAAGTACTTGTTTGTCCAGTTTAGAAAATTACCAATTTTCTCCTTTTTGCTATTTACCGTTTTGGATCTATGACCATGTTCCCATATGGCAGGGCTAGTCAACCAGTCGAAGACTAAGAACCTCATTTCTGTACTGTGTTACTGCAAAGAGCCACATCATAAGCATTGGCACATACGAACATCACCCCGTCTTTCCTCACTCACACACAGGGCCATGTGCGTGAAAAATAACACCATTATATGTGTAGCGCGAGCAAGCTATAGTAAGAGAGATTGCGAGCATGATCTCTATTGTTGCTTGCTGCCACGATGCGAAGCTTTGCGCACATGCCGCTCGGGATTTCCGATCGCAACAAAATGGTCCTGTGACCAGGATGTGGAAGTCGTGCCGAGTTCAGCCTTCACACAAAGAACGTGCGATCGGTGTGGTTCGTAGTAAAAAGGTGAGGATGTTGTTGCAACTTACAACCTATCCGGTGGCGTTGTGTTGCTTGTGTGATTCACCACGAACGGGATGTGCGTGAAACATAACATCATTTTATATGTAGCGTGAGCAAGCAATAGTAAGAGAGATTGCGAGCATGATCTCTATTGTTGCTTGCTGCCATGGTGCGAAGCTTTGCGCACATGCCGCTCGGCATTTCCGATCGCAACAGTAGTATAGACACTCAAGAGTGTCAGCTTGTCTCAGCAGTCAGTCAACAGCTGCTAAGCACCAACGCCAGTTGTGCCAAAACTATTGTTGGCCGTTATTCTGAAAAAAATGGAAGCTGGGGCATTCGCTTTGAGAAAAATGTATAGTGTGCCGCAATTTTTCGTTATTGACATAATATTCACGGTGCCCTAAAATTTGTGACAGCCCAAAGCTCTTTTATTATATAATAATATTGCAATCCACATAAAACGGTTTGTATGCCTCTGTGGATTGCTGCAGGAGGCAATATTACCCTCAGGCCGAAAACTACAGCTCGTAGGAAGTTACCAAGACAAATTTTGAAATTAAATCTAATCGCAAATGATATTCAATGTCTTCAGCCGTGAATCAAAACCGACACAAAAACTTGTAAAATTGAAAAACTTTTTATTGTATTTGCTGTCTAACGAGTTTAATGAAATAAATATATTGTTTAGACAAACTACAGACGATCCACATTACAAAAAATGTCGAAAAGAAAGCGAAGGTTGAACCCACTGCAGTGGCAATGAAACGAGGAAGATAAATTCGATTGAAAATAAAACCGTATCTCAGCTCCATTACGATGAGATGATCAGAGTCTTTGCAAGCATTAAATCTCGCAGAGTGTTTCTCTAATCTAAGGCGAATGGTCACTACATTCGGTACCCGTTCTATGTTTCGTACGGGTATCATTACTTTTAGTTGTCTCTAGGTTCGCAATGTTTTTTCGGCTGGCAAGAGATCTTCAAATGAATTAATCAAAAAAATTTTTTCACTCGTAATGCACAGCTGCATGTTAACTAAAAATCTTATGCAAACCAGCGCAAAACTTTGTGAAGTGTACACGTACTTCAAATTGCCTCCTGTATTTTGTCCACAAAATTGTTCCGCATTAATTGTCAATCGGGCAAGTAATTTTATCGTTTGCCGCTCCAGCAAACCTCCAGGTGTTTTGCCTATTTGTGGGCTTAAATAAGTAGAAAAACTACTACTTCAAAGTCCAGGTGCATAAACGTAAAGGACACATAAAGCTGCAATGTAGCTAATCTACGCAAGGCCAAAATTGTGAATATCATCCAGCGCACTCCTTCCTGTTTATCTTTATATTGGGCGGCTATATCTTCTATTTTATCAATCAAAAATGCGCATTACGAGGGGCGTTTGATAAGTTGTGTCTACATCTGTGACGTGGCAGTTGTAAAATATTTCTACATTTAAACTTCCAATTCATAAAGAACAGTTTCGATTGGTGTCAAACTCCATACCTTAACAATAACTATACAATTAGGCTTTAGGGGAACTTTGGGAAAATGCATGGGTTGCTCTCTCGTGAAGTCTGTTTTTTCCGTGTATTGCGTCATGAAGCGGCCAGTTGATCATGGGCTCAGAAGTCACATTTATACAAGAATGCACCTGCGCTTGTGGTTATAGCGAAAGCGAGAAAGGCAATCAGTTTATATTAGCAGTTTTCTCCAAGTCAGTCGTTCTCCGAACGAAAGTTCTGTTCAAGAAGAGTGAAGTGATTGCATTACAAGTTCAATTCAGTTGTCAGTTCGTTTTGAATGACGTAACTTTGCACTTGCGCTCAGACCTCCACTGCAGAGCTTCTTTTACAACTTTCGGCTTATTACACTGTCTAATGTCCACGACAACAGCATGCTTTTTCCGTCTTTTTTCACATTCATATAGGCCATATTTCGATGAAAACTTTCATTAAAAAGGTCGTAGCACGGTGGACGGAGGGCGATGACGTCAAAACGCCACTGCTCAGAGGGGCCCCGCACCTGCATCATGCCCGCATCTGCCAGGACCGGCCCTGCTCAAACACAAACGTTTGCTCAGCTAGATTTATTGTAAATATCACTTACCAAGATGACAGATGACAATGACAGAACTTTACAAGCCATTCAGTCTTATGCACGTTATGTATGGGGTCTTCTGGTAAATACGTAAAAACCGCCTGAAACCGGGCAAAGAGCCGCATGCGTCTTGACCACCCCTGCCATATTGGAACCTTAGGTAGATTGCATCACTAAATTTCCACAATTCTTAATGTGCAATAGTGTTATGTTGAATACACTAATGTCACCGCAGCATTATCAAAACAAAATACCATAGAGTTCTCAACAAGACGTTAAGAGGATGACAACGTCGCAATTTTGTTATTCGAACCTTTAATTTTATTTATTTTTTTCAAGTATCGAAACCGACACGAAGTCCATGGCTTATAAGCACATACTGTCTGCACAAAGCAGATTGATTGAAACAGACACACCTGAACGTTTTATAACGGCATTGGAGGGAGAGCATTAGGAAAATACACTCCTGAACGAGTCGTGTTTGCTGCTGCACATTGCTGTGGTAAAACCCCAGCAAACTTTTCCTTTGTCTCTGTGCAGACGAACACTGCACTTGCAGCCATAGGCGTACGAGGCGGGGGTTGGTGGCGCTGCCGCCCCCCCGGTATGAAAAATTTCAGGGAAAACTCCGTTTTCAGGGAAAGCGCAACTTGCTCAAAAATCCTGAATGATGAAAAATATTTCAATACAGTGAAAAATTTCGGGACAACTCTGTTTTTCAGGGCAAGTCTAAAGCTGCTCAAAAATCCTGAATGTGAAAGGTATGTTCAATATCGTGGAAAATTTCAGGGCAAAATCTGTTTTTCAGGGCAAGCGCAAGTTGCTCAAAAATCCTGAATGATAAAAAATATATATTCAACAGAGTGAAAATTTTCAGGGCTGCTCTGGTTTTCGGGCAAGCGCGAGTTGCTGAAAAATCCTTGATGATAAAAAAGATATATTCAATACAGTGAATTCAGAGCACACTCTGTTTGCGGCAAACGCAAAGTTGCTGAACGGTTCAAAGTTTGTTGAAATCCTGAACGGTGAAAAATTTTTAGTGCAGGGTATTCAGTGTATATTCACTTACAGGTAATCCGCGTAATTTGGGTTAGCATAGTGTTTAATCTGGACCAAACACGTGACTGGTTATAATAACCTTGATCTGGACTAAGCCCTCGTTTTCTGTAAAAATCGAACAATCCAATGTCGATAGGTCAACAGCTTGACACAAGAATTTGGTAACTCTTTCTTTGTTCGTTTTCTGGTTTGCGCTGAGTAGAGGTGCAGGGTGTTAAGTTGAGATGATAGTGCTTTTGAGCAATAGGAGTTTTAGTGCTAGGTTTTTCGTGCGTTTTTTAGAACTCGTCAGTTATCTGTTACAGCATTGATCTTAGCATCAAATTTTAGCTGACGGACTGAGGTAGGAAAATTTTGAAGTTAGTTTTGTGAATGGAGTGTGTAATTTGGACCAACCCTTGAGTTAACAAACAAGGTAACTACAGAGTTTGCCTATAAAGGCACCTCTACTTCTGGGGAAGTACATAAAGAACATCATTGCCGAATTGACGTTATAACCCAGTGGTTTTCGACTTTTTTCATGCAGCGACCCATTTTGTAACCCAATTTAACCTAATGACCCCCTTCCGAAAATTTCCAATCAGACATATGAAATGCATATGTGTTTGCAAATTAGAAAATCACAATGACTAAAAAATAACGTACGATATCATTATGTAGAACAAGACTCATTTATTAAGTTCATGCATATGGCAGCATTAGTGAGAGAGACCCGTGCCGTATACAAATCACTCCACATGACATCTCCTTGAAAACTAGAATAACTCCTAAGTCCCAAGTTAGCTACCGTAATCAGATATTAATTTACAAACACAGCACATTTTTATGTCACAAAGTTATTCGCACGTTGCCAAACGCAACAGTACTGTAATGGCCATAATCTCATTCAAAACTTTGTAATGGTCATAATCACACTCAATCAATGTTTTCAAGGTGTTTTAGGGACCCGATTGGGGTCCCTAGAATTGAAAATCGGGTCCCTAGAATGAGAGACAATTATCATCGGGTCCCTAGAATCAGAGAAAATCGGGTCCCTATAGGTCCATACCGAGTAACTAATATATTCCTTAGACAAAAGCCTGCACTCAATACTTAATAATGGTCATAATCACACTTGAAACAATTTTGAATGAAAAAGTAAGCTGTCATTTTTCCAGGTGATATTTTGCCTGCACCAAACGTTCCATATGAGAAATATAAAATCTAGAAGTAATTATGAATATTTTTATCAGAAGCTCTCATTACCCTACAAAAAAAGCAAACGAACCCCAGGTTGAAAACCACTGTTGTAATCGAGTTGAAACGCTTGTGAAATATGCCATCGGTAGCGAACAAAATGTAACGTTATAGCCGAATTTACGTTACAGACGAAGCCGAATTCAACTGTATAAAACAGATTTACAACAGGTTTCAGCCCCCAATCGGATTAACCAAAAAAGTTAGTTTCAGCGCAAATTGCTTATTTTTAGGGAAAATTTTTTCCGCCCTCCCAGTAAAATGCCTTCCCGTACGCCGAACCTTGCAGCACACCTACCTGGCGTTTTCTGAGCAAACTTTGCACCTCCCTTATTTAACTGAAACAGACATGCGTCCTGTCCCATCAAACCTCACACTTAGCGGTGGATCAACTATTCGCCATCACTAAGCTGTGAGCAACCGCTGCTACCCGTACTGGATGTGTTCGGCCTGGGGTGGGTCATCAAACGCCCTTCTCATGTCGCAGCAGCAGAAATGCTGCCGAAGACCTACGACCCAACATGATCCAGCTGAACACTGAGGGCTTACTGCAGACAAGATCTCTGTCATTGAGCAGCTACGCTATAAGAACAAGGCTTTCATCATCTTCCTGCAGGAGACCTACTGCACAACTGCAGATAAGCTAGTGATTCCCAACTTTTCACTAGCTGGATCAAAACTGAGCAGGAATCACGGCCTTGCCACATTTGTCCACGAGCGGTTGGAATGGTCACTGGTCGATCAGTCTCCATAACAATCAGAGACTGAGTGGTTGTGCATAGACGTCGCAGGATACAAGATCGTCAACATCTACAAACCTCCACGCTCGCCATTCACTCCAACGACCATCTCGACGTTCCCCCCAGCCTGTACGTTGGCGACTTCAATTGCCATCACGTCAACTGGGGTTACAACACAACATCCCCGGAAGGTGAGAGCCTGGACTCCTGGGCAGCATCCAACAACCTTGGACTGTTGTACAAACCAAAGGAAACAGTCGGTTTCTTCTCTTGCCGTTGAAACGTCGGCACTAACCCAGACCTGGCCTTCGCAAGCCTCGGCCAGGACAGCCGACTGCCAGACAGACGTGTCCTAGGAAAGTTCCCGCGATCACAACATCGGCCCTACCACATAACGCCACCAAGATTCAAGGTTCCTGCCCACAGCGATCCGGTGAAGCGTTGGAACTTTCGCAAGGCCGATTGGAAGCGCTTTTGTCTTCTCACAGGTTAATCCGTCGAGAGATTGCCACCTCCGGACACACCAGATATTGAGAGGGCATACCAGGATTTGTTCCAGAGCCTACTTTCTGCGGCTAAACAATGTATCCCACGTGGCCGCCGGAAGAACTATGTGCCATGCTGTGCCAAAGAGTGCGAGACCCTCTATCACTCCTTCATCCGAGCCCCAGTGGGGACTGCCTCTGACAGAACCGCTTCGTCCCTACTCTCTCGATTACAACAGAAGAAGCAGGAGCGATGGGAGAAAGCTCTCAACTACATCGACTTCTCACACTCGAGCCGCACCATCAACAAACTTACTGGCAGGTCTGGACGCTGCTCTTGCGCATGCCCCGTCTCAGCAAATTCCATCGCCTCGCAATTGGTGAAGAACGGGGCACACAAGACTAGCGACCGGGAGCCCACCAGACTCGTCAGCAAACAGCTGACATATGGAAGATTCCAAAACCTGAGAGTCACAGTATCTCCGAACCTTTCAGGCCGGAAGAGTTTGCTGCCGCCCTCAGGCGCTTGAATCCAGGAAAATCTCCGGGATTGGACTTCTTCCCGGAGTTATACTCCAAGCTGGGTCGGCTCTCAAATCTTGGTTCTGCGACTTCCTCAATTCCTGCATGCGCCAACTCAAAATTCCAAAGATCTGGAGAAGAGCACTAGTTGTTACGATCCCTAGGCCAGAGAAGCCATTGGGGGACCCTAAGAGCTATCGTCCTATATCTCTGCTGTGTGTCCCCTTTAAAATCTTCGAGAGATTCATCTACGCTCGTGTCGAAACAATCACCAACCCACTTCTCCCGCAGGAGCAGGCAGGCTTCCGACACGGGAGGTCGGCCGTAGATCAGGTCACCCTGTTGACACAGGACAGCGAGGATAACTTTTCAGCTAAAAAGAAGGCCGGAGCTGTGTTTGTCGACCTCACAGTAGCTTACAACACGGTATGGCACCCCGGCCTCACCTGCAAGCTGCTGCGATTGCTGCCTGACAGACACGTGGTCCACATGATCATGGAGATGGATAGAAATCGCAGCTTTACCCTTACCACCGGAAATGGCCAAAGGAGCAGGTTACAACACCTCAAGAACAGCGTCCCACAGGGATCTGTCCTGGCGCCCCTTTTTGTTCAACATCTACACATCTGACCTGCCAGCCACCTTCTCTAGAAAGTATGCATATGCTGACGACCTAGCAATCATGCATACTGATGGAGGTTGGCTGGCAGTGGAATGGGCGCTGAGAAAGGACATGGCAACAATAGGTGAATGCCTCCAGACTTGGAAGCTGAAGCTCAGAACCACGAAAACGGTGTTGGCAGTCTTCCATCTCAAGAACAAGGAAGCCAAACGTGAGCTGAAAGTCAACTTCAACAACGAAACCCTGCCCTTCTGCTCCAAGCCCAAATACCTCGGAGTAACGTTGGACACGTCGCTCACGTACTGCCGACACCTTGAGTCACTTTGCAAGAAACTAACATCACGCGTAGCACTCCTGAGGCGGCTTGCTGGCTTTGGCTGGGGTGCTGGAGCAACAACGTTGCGAACAGCCAACCTAGCCCTGGTTCATTTGACTGCAGAGTACTGCGCTCCTGTTTGGTGCCGCAGTGCTCAAACCCGCTTTATTGACCCCGCCATCAACGACGCCTTGCGAATTGTGACTGGATGCCTGCGTCCCACCAATGCTTGGAGTCATGCAACATGCTGAGATACGTCCCAGAGGAACCACACTAGCTCTAGAACGCTGTGCCATGGAGCCTGGACACCTGCTCCACTCAGCGCTCACCCGTCCATCGGGTGCAGCTCCCCACAAGACTCCGCACTTCAATTCCAGCCACCGGTACACACACCCCCGGACCTGGGTCCGGCTCAACCGCCTCCGCACCGGTGCCGGACGTTCTGCTCCTGCCTGTACAAATGGGGTATGACCTCCTGTGCGGCCTGTGAGTGTGGCACAGAACAAACCGTCGACCATGTCGTCTTCCACTGTTCAAACCATCGACCCACCACGGACTACACGGCCTGACGGTTCTGGACGATGAGACAACCGAATGGCTGCTCAACACCTTCCGCGATACCTCGGCGGGCTAGCAGTGGATAAAAGACGAACTCGTTCAAATGAAAGAAGAACAAGCTGTGAGCGACTTACATCTGGTGATTTCAGCAAACATGAAGTTATCTCACGGTGAATATTAAATTGAATAATTTCTTCTTTTTGCAGATTGCAGTAAGCGACATGCGCTAGCTTGCCACAACTGTTGTGTTGTTTTCATTGATTACTGATCTGACCCTTAGCTGTTTGTGTAGTAATAGACATTTTTGTTTGTGACGTGTCCATTCGTTTGGCAGTGGCGCGCTCAAGAGTTTTGCAGAGTGTCGCGCGCTTTTCTCTGCAGGATGCACATTTATTGTTGTGATCATTACTTGTGTTCCATGTTTCGCCTCTCCCGATTCAGTTCCCAGTTAGTATGTACGTATTGCCTATACCTACTCCAATAGAGATTCATCCGAAACAGTCCACCCTCCCTCTCAGTCTTCCGGACATGTAAGCTTTAATTAAGATATCGTGCTTTGCCGTTTGGAATGATAAACACACAACCAGTCCCAAAGCAGTCCATTCACCAAAGGAGACATACACGTACTAACGGAGCAAACACAAAACACGCAACCGACAACTTACACAGATTTCAGTCTGCAAGGTTTCCAGCATTAAACAGCGATGCTGCAGCTGCACATGTACTGAGATATGTTCATGACGCAAATAAATCAATCTAAAAAAACTCAATTATGTTCTGGCGCTCCAAAACTTTATTGTTGTACAGCGCCAAAAACACAACAACAATAATAATAGTACGTGCGTATCCAGTCGATGTGTCTCTCTGCTGAATCAGCTCCCAGTTAGTGTGTTTTTGAGCTCATCTTCCTTGGAGTGAGTTCCTAAAACCACTGCTTGGCCGCACTAGATCTCGGGGCAGGTGTTGAGCAGCGATTCGATTGTGTCATCGTCCAGAACAGTCAGGTCGTGTAGTCTATGAGGAGGTCGATGGATTGAACATTGGAGAACAACGTGGTCAACGGTCCGTTCCTCTGCGCCACACTCACAGGCCGCAGAGGAAGCCATACCCCATATGTACAAGCAAGAGCTGAAACGTCCGACACCGGTGCGGAGGTGGTTAAGCCGGACCCGGCTCTTCCTGGGAGGGTCATTCTGGAGGGTGCCGGTGTCGGGGATGAAAATGAGGAGACTTGTGGGGTTGTCCACCCATCTCCACATTCCATTGGTGATCTGCCCACTGCGTCGCACGTGTGCTGTTCTTGTCAGATTTTTGTTGTCAAATGTTTTTGAGTTGACTAACGAGAAGGTGCTCTCGTTTCTTTTTTGTGCGTTTGCGTTTCCCTTTAAAAACTAGTTAGCCCTGAAACTACTTTGTCTGCAGTGCGAGCTGAAATCTTATGATAGGACTTATCCAACAGTTTGTGGGCCTATCACGCTTCCTCCGCGCAACGAAGCAACATAAGGGATTTGGTGATTTTTTCAGTGAGAAAATACATTGACGTACGTACGCAATCTTTTCACTACCGCTGGCTCAACTGACGAACAGCAGTGATCTATTGAAAGGCTGGTTGTTTCTGACTAGGTTACCTGGAAGTTCCACATGCGCCATTTGTTGTTAGCAAAGGGATTGTCGAATCGTGTTGACGGTTCCACTCCTGAGCCTAGCAAGGAAAATGTGCAAGTGCTTGTGCAATTCCGGTTAAATGCGCAAAAGTCCCTGTCAGTTACACTGTTACTGTGCTAGTCATTGAACCGTCTCAGCTGTACTTGGTTACGTCATGTGAAACATCAACAAGTGCTTGGTTGGCTTTCACGGAATATTTTGAACGAAATACATTAACAAACAATGTTTTCATTTGGAAATCGTGGAGGGCACGACTGGAGAAGCGCATTTAAGCAACTGACCGATCAGTTAGCTGTACTTGTAGCTCCTGTGAATGAGGAAGACCAAGTTATTGCGCTGTTTGGTAGTTTGCCACAGTATTTGACGCTGGTAACTGCTTTGGAGGCGCGTGGTGATGACCTGACTGTAGGATATGTGCAATAGGCTTTTTAATGCACAAAGAACAGAAGCTAGACTTGTACTACAAATGTCTCAGCTGAGGGTTCATTGTCTTGTCATGTAGATTACGCGATGTTTGGGAAGAAAAGGCAACGAACATGCTACGGGTGTGGGGCAGAAGGTCACTTCAGGTGAAACTGTCCGCGTAAGTTTGCGCGAAGAATGTATGGGACGAGTGAAGCTAACGCTATCACTGGAAATGGCCCTGACGCTGATAGTGATGAAACTTTTTTATGATCAGTCGGTTTAATTTGCTCATCTATAAGTCTTGAGTCCTTGATAGACTCCGGTGCGTTTCGGCACATGACTTGTGATAAAACGTTTCTATTCGCTTACAAACATTTGAAACGCCAGAAACTATAAACTTTTGGCGATGGCAGTATAGTTGAAGCATTGGCCTTCGGTGTTAGACTGAATTTGAATTTTGGTCGTATGAATTCGAAGCGAGCTACACTGGGTAACGTGTTGTACGTTTCGAAGTTCAAGTGTAATTTATTTTTAGTGAGCACAGCTCCATCTAAGAAACGTTGTGAAGTTTGCTAAAACTAGCTGCAAGATTCATAATGCTGTGATGAACTTGTGATGACTAGCTGCAAGATTCTAAAACTAGCTGCAAGATTCATAATGCAGTGATGAACGCTGATAGTGATGAACTTGTATTGGAAGGTCACAAATGTCCATTAGTGGCGCGTTTCGAACCACGTCCTTGGCAACCAAACAGATGTTTGGTGCCACCAACCAGTTCAGGTAATGAGCAAAAATGGAAGGGATATTAA
>Ga0210059_1003054_pt1 | contig 26607 bp, 14 predicted proteins | sample Ectturendosymbi2_FD_188042 | JGI IMG/M metagenome (GOLD analysis project Ga0210059, IMG submission 188042) | Ecteinascidia turbinata endosymbiont from Florida, USA - Sample 2 (SPAdes) (version 2) | ecosystem: Host-associated > Tunicates > Ascidians > Unclassified | place: Key West, Florida... | reverse complement strand
GGCAAGAGAAAAGGAAAATTTCAAAAAAATCGGCAAAGCAGAATGGAAAAAAATTAATGAACAAATGGAAAAAAATTATGAACAAGAGGTGCGCAGGCCTGTGGTCAGATTTTAAGGTTTGGGGAGAGAGCAAATTAAGTTTCAGAGGGGTAGATTTTTGTTTTTATTGTATGCTTCGATCTAATTTTTCCGGGCACAACAAAGTTGGGGTCACAAAAACTTGAAAGGAGCTACCCCAGATTTCCTTCCCGTTTCTGCGGGTCTGGGTACAAGTATAATTTCACACAAAAGCGGGTCATGCTTTGAATGTAAATTTGTGCGTTTGGTTAAGCCATTTATCATTACAGGTACCCAGAGAGTAAAAACTGGATTGTTTTAGAAAAGTAACAGTATAGCAATAATAAATAGGTGGTATAAAAAGGTGGTATAAAAATCATAAATAAACAGGTGGTTTATTTATATGGCCCGGAATACTATGGAGCTGCGATAAGGCCATTTGTGTGAAGATAATTTTATCACCCAAGTTCGCGATAGACGTTTTCACATGCTTGGGATCAATACCGAAGAAATCAAAGGGTGCAACGCGCCAAGCAACCGAGATATGGATCCGACGCACGCTACGTCCTCATCCGAAGCCGCCAGTGTATCCAGCGAACATGAACGTGCTAACATCGATCAAAGAAAGGAGACAAGTTCCGGCGATCCCTCTCGAGTTCAGGAGCTAACACATGTAGGACTACCAGAAAACACTAATCTAACCGTGGTTTCCTCGCTATGAAAGCTGGTTGCTTCCTGCTCGCGTGGGAAATCGGGCCTGATCTCCCTTAGCACCACTAGTAATCTAGTAATGAACAGCTAGCTGCATCCTCATTACCAACAGAGACCGATTCTTTTGGGTCCTCATCAGCGGCGGGTCATGGTGAAAATGGCAGGGAGGGCTGCGAAATTTCATCTCTGGTTGAACGTATAGGATTGTCGCCCTGGCTGTTTTTATAATTAGTGGCGTTTGCAGTCACTCCAGCAGTCCTAATCTTATCAAATTCGTAATTTTCAGTTGTCCAAATTGATACATAGAGAACATTCACTTCAGTTCAATGAAACCAAACCCAAACCCTAAAGTGTAAACACGAACACAAAAGAATTAAATTGGTCTCATCAAAAGTATGACGCATAACCACTGCCACCAAAGCTGCAAAGGCGAGAGTCGAACCCAGCACCACTCGCACACTGAACTTGGAACATTCCGTTCGACTGCTAAGGCGTAATTGTTAACACTAGGACTACCATACCGGTCAATTGACCCTTTTGTGATTTTCTTTTCAAATTTTTAAGAAAAAGGTTTGCAGCTAGGAACTTTAAATGGTTTGAATTTTATTATTTTTGTGTCTTGAGCAAACTATCGAGTCGACAACAAATTTGTTTTCAAAACCAGTGTTTCACGATGGAAAAAACGGTTAATTACCAAACGGGTCAATTGACCCCTAAGCTGAAAATGTTGAGCTATCCAATTACATTTCGAAACAACTTTTGCACACAGGGCCAGAACACGTTCCACACACACACTTTGAACAGTTGCAACATTTCACACTTGTTTTGTTTGATTGCCTTATTCCGAATTTGGTTCTTTCATGGAGTGACATGCCTCAGCAGCTACTTGAATCCGTTTCAGATGCAATACACGGGGTCTCTACATGCCTCACAGTTTCTTTCTGGTGAGCACAGCTTTTCTGCCAGTTTGATGATAAACTCTACTAGAGCGAACAAGAGCAGACCTTTGGCCAAACAATATCACAAAAACCGAAAACCTGTATTTGAGATAAACAGCTATAGGATGCCTGTGAAAAACAGCTACAAGGCCACTATCGAGCGCTCAACTGTGAAAGATTCCGCATACTTGCATAATACGCTCGTGGAAAGTTGCTGGATGACTTCGAGAAGCCTCTTGAACAAGGTGATCCACAAACATGAATTCTTGCTTCGTGTAGTTCATGATAACCTCCTTGTCTTCACGCACTTTTTGGTGTTCACAAGCTAAATGATGGTAAGTACTCCGTAATGGGGGCCCGTCTCCCCTAACTTTTAGACATAGGGAGACATAAAATCTTTTGTCCCCCAGAATGGTTTGTGGTATCAATATAGTTGTATAAATTTCACTGCCAAGATTTTGCCAAGGAATTTTTAAGTCTATTGATGCAAGGTGCCGTATGTTTGGCAAAATTTGAATATTATCCCGATGTACATGACAAAAAAACGGTATGATTTAGGTGTACTTTTTGGGTCATTGTGCCAGTCAGTGGAATCCCAGAGACATGTTTATTAATTGGAATTGCATTGTGTTGCTCCAAATTATTAAATCTCAAAAATACATGTTCACAAATTCTACTTTGTAATGTAATGTTTGTTTTTTGAAGAATATTTGAAGTGTCTTCTTTGTTTTATCTACCTTTTCAAGAACACTTCAAGCGGTAATATTAAAGTTTTGTGTAGCCTACTTGATAAAGACACAAATGAATACCTAGTTATCATTGTTAGATATTAGCCCATAAGGTTTCTAGCAAACTCGGCCCCTGCCGCAGTATAACGTTTGAGCAGTTTGCATCCACAATTTCACCAGGCGGTGAAATCAAACAAGAGCATTGCCACTGCGCATGCGCAAAATGAGCAGCGAACTCATTGTGACGTCACCACAGACAAAAGTCACACTTCAAAATTTATTTATATCAAAGGGATGCGATAACTAGTGCGCTGTGTGCTAAAAACCCCCTCATATTCAACACAGGGGTCAATTGACCCTAATTGGCAATTCTTGAAGAAAAAAATCTCGGTAGTCCTAGGGTTAACAAGACAAAGCTTGGCATTTGATTCAAACCGTGTCATGGCAGCAGACCTAGGATAGAGCCACTTTCTTTGAGCTGATACTTGAATCATGTTCTTTCAAATGAAGTTTAAATTTTCCAAAAAATTTCAAACAGTTTATGATTTTACACAAAATTTCTGTTTTTTTTTAAACTGGTTTGTTATGCTTTTCCTGTAAAAGCTTGTATCCTGAATCAATTGCAGCTGCAATGTTCATCTTACCAAAAAATTAAAGGTCTACTTGAATGCTTATAGGCTTGCCAGATTTCTCATGCTTCAACACTTTCACATTCCAATGTTCTAAATCAGTCACACCTTTTGTTGTCCAAGAATGATATCCACCAACTACTGCCGTGCATCTTCAAACGCCTACACTAGACAGCTCATCAGCTTGGTTTTGCAAGCTGCAGTGGTGCAGATAAACGAAGGGCTGTATTTTCGCAGCCCGAGATTGGCGACTAGATTTGAATCCAGTGCCGCCAATATAGCCAAAGTACTGGTAAAGGCATTGTTAAACTTAATTGCAAGATTCAATATCCAAGAAAATCAGGTAGTGAAAAACAGTCAAGACCACATAACTTTCGTTTTTTCTTTAATAATTCATCGTCAAAAAAACAAAAACCCTTTGCGATAGGCGGATATATCACCATGTTTCTTGTAGCGTATTGTTTCGTTTCTTTCTTTTAGGGCTGTGCCCAAGACAGCCCCGAAATCGCCAAATTCAACGCCAAGCGTGCTGAAAACGTCATCGCATCTGCGGCGTCGTTGGAAAAGAGCGAAACATTGGTTTTGTAGGATTCCTAGGAAACGTTGAGCCGAAATGGTGTCGGAAGTACCGAAAATGATTGTGTTGTGAAATTTCGTAACTAAATCCAAACTTAAGGCGAGTTTGGCCGTTTGGCGGAATCTTTTGCCTCACATTTTTCAGGGAGGGCTGCAGCCCGCCAGCCCGTCTAGACGAGCCGCCCCTGGTCCTCATTATCAACAAAGACCGTTTCTTTTGGGTATGCTCGCAGAAAATAATCCAAAGAGGATAGGACTTGCGTATGTGCAGGCGAAAAGTGGTACGTATGACTGGAGATGAGCTTGTTTGCAGGGAAGTATCGGTGGAAGTAGTCAAGGGAAGCATTGGAGTAATGCGATGCTACTACATCCTGCTGATAAATCACAGTATCTAATATCCATGCACACTCGTCCATTCCAACTTAGTGCCGGGATGAATTTTCTCTTGAATCGTTCAATTTATACAGCGCTGTGTTCGTAGTTACCAGATGTCCATCTGCATAAGCGTAAGGGGAGGCAGTTTATTGAGGGGTGCGGAAAAAATTGCCCTGAAAATAACAATTTGCCCTAAAAATAAATAATTTCACCCCCAATTAATTATATACTCTGTATTGAAAATTTTTTCACCGTTCAGGATTTTTGAGCAACTTGCGCTTGCTCTGAAAAACAGAGTTTGCCCTGAAAATTTTCACTGTATTGAATATAGTTTTTACCATTCAGGATTTTTGAGCAACTTGCGCGGCCTGAAAAACAGTGTGCCCCGAATTCACTGCATTGAATATATGTTTTTGATCATTCGGGATTTCTGAGCAACTTTGCGCTTTCCCTGAGAAACAGAGTTTGTCCTGAATCCACTGTGTTGAATATATGTTTTTCATTCAAGATTTTTGAGCAACTTTGCGCTATCCCTGAAAAACAGTGTTGGCCCAGAAAGTTTTCACTGCATATTGAATATACTTTTTTCATTCAGGATTTTTGAGCAACTTGCACTTTCCCTGAGAAACAGAGTTTGCCCTGAAATGTTTCACTGTATTGAATATAGCTTTTATCATTCTGGATTTTTGAGCAACTTTGCACTTCCCTTCAAAAACAGAGTTGGCCCTGAAAATTTTCACTGTATTGAAATATTTTTTATCATTCAGGAATTTTGAGCAACTTGCGCTTGCCCTAAGAAACAGAGTTTGCCCTAAAATTTTCCACTGCATTGAATATAGTTTTTGCCATTCAGGATTTTTGAGCAACTTGCGCTTGCCTTCAAAAACAGAGTTGGCCCTGAATTTACTGCATTGAATATATATTTTTTATCATTCAGGATTTTTGAGCAATTTTGCGCTTTCCCTGAGAAATACAGTTTGCCCTGAAATGTTTCACTGCATTCAATATACTTTTTACATTCAGGAGTTTCTCCAGAATGTGTCCTGAATTCAGTGTGTTGAATATGTATTTTTTATCATTCAGGACTATTGAGCAACTTTGCGCTTGCCCTTAAAAACAGAGTTGCCTTAGAATTTTTCACTGCGCTGAAATATTTTTTATCCTTCAGGATTTTTGAGCAACTTCCGCTTGCCCTGAAAACAGAATTTGCCCTGAAAATTTTCAAGCCGGGGAAGATGCCGTCCCCAACCTCCCGCCTCGTACGCCTATGTCCATCAGCATTCTCGAGCCAGTATTGCCCCATAATGCCATTACGAATCAACTTGCACTAAATAGTCACTTTCTCCTCACTCATATACGGATATTGATGCTCATAATGAATCCCTGAGCCCCAAAGTGCATATTATGTTTGTCCCCGTGACCACTAATGCGGAAATTCTGCTCGACACTGAAAAAGTGATGTTCAAAAGAAATCAAGTCAGCGATTGATAGTCATCGATCCACTAATTGATGGTTTGTCCAAAGGCCTGTCTCTTAGTAGGGGCTTGCAGAGGTTTCGTGATGCCAGTGGCAACTGCTTGACTGCATGCCCCTTTAAAAAAAGTCGCCTAAGGAGGTCCACTTCCCAGCTTAAGAAACCAGGCTCCAGAGCAAGGGTTCTCAACCTTTTTCCTCCCGTTTACCCCTTTCCCGCTACCTAACAAAAAACTTACCCTCTGTTTTTTGTTTACTCACTAACGCTGTAGAAAAAAACAAAGTATTTTAACTTCAGCATCATTTATAGTTACCCCCAGGATAGGTAAAATTTACCCCCAAGGGGTAAATTTACCCCCGGTTGAGAACCCCTGCTCTAGAGGGAAGCGATAAATATTTTTAAGACTGCAAGTCATAGATCAACAATAGGCTAGCAAGGTTTGGCCAGCTAACAAAAGGGGGAAAGGAGATAGGGTGTTAGGATGTAAAGCTTTAAATAACGATGGCAATGCTTCATCTTTCTCTCGGGTCTCTTAACATACATTTGCATGCTGCCCTCAGGCAATTTCTCATCAAATCCATGAAGCATATGTTATAGTAGCCATACAATACGAAGAAGCATCCAGTTACAGCATTTGTATTTTTTGTAATTTCACTCTTTGGATGACCTCTCCAGGGGCCGTAGCCCCGTTCCGCCCCCCCTTATGCACTTCCCTGTCTCTAAGCTTCATTTACATCTGTATAAAGTTGTAAAACCAGTATCTTATGCGGAAGCAGGTGAAGATCCTGGTACATTATGCGCATCACTGAACTTCTTGAAAGACCTGTCTCCTGAGACGAACATCTTGTGGATTTCCTTGGAGAGTGCTCCAAACATTCTCTCACTGCCGCGATGTGATTTTCTATCCTTACTGACCGTGGTTGGCCACTGCGACATTTAATTTCTCCTGTGTACACTTCCCGTCTCCGCGGAACATCTTGCTGTTTGACCCATTGAAGCTAGGTAATATAACGTAGGAGCTTTAACTATGGCTAACCCAGAAAACAAAAGCCTGGGTTAATTTGATATGAAATGATAGCGATAATAATAGTGACACGTACTTTGGATCACCGTGTAAAACGAAAGCTTTGGGGTGATGAATTTTCTAAATTGTTTCAAACTCATCCATCCTTCGATCTTCATATTCATCTTGCATTGCTTGTGCATGCATGCTACAATATCCTGAGAGTTTGAAAACGACACTTTTTTGACTGACTGTTCACGTTTGTGGAAAAGCAAAAGAAAACCATAAAGTGAGATCAACGAATTTCAGTGGCAAACGTTCTATCCAAGTTTACAATATAGCTTTGAAACAGTCAGTTTCTCATGTGCAGTATTTTGAAAATTAGATGACTAAAAAAAGTCATTCAGTTGTTGCAATCGTTGCTCTGGTACTGTTGCAACCTCACCGGTTGCGTTACGTTGAATGTGTGATTCACCACGTACGGGTTGTGCGCGAAGAACAATAATAAATATATGTGGCGCGAACAAGCAATAATAGAGTCATCGCGGCGCGTGAATTCTATTATTGCTTGCTACCACGCTGCAAAGCTTTGAGCACATGCCGCTCGGTCTTTTCGATCGCACCAAAATGGTGCTGTGACCAGGATGTTGAGGTCGTGCCGAGTTCAGCCTTGACTCAAAGAACGTGCGATCGGTGCGGTTCGTTGCAAAAAGGAGGGGATGTTGTTGCAACCTCTCCGGTGGCATTACGTTGAATGTGTGATTCACCACGAACGGGATGTGCGCGAAGAACAATAGTACAACATACCAAGCGATGAGGCTGAAACAGATTTCTTGATTTTTGGGATATTTGCTGTATGTCTTGTGTATCTATTTTTATTGGGTGATATGAGACAATCACAAACAAATAATCACTGATATTTGTTGAAGTGAACAAAGAAATTATTTTTTTAAGGCAAAACTATATTACCCAAAATTTGTTTACAGTATAAGGCCAATAGATGTGATGAAAAAGATCTGTACGTTTTAGCTTGCTGTTTTTCATTGTTATTATGAGTGATGCATTATACATACAAATTCACACAAAACTTGAAAGTAACTTCTTCACCTTTGCAGAATACGACTGGGAACTGGAACAAAACCGTATAATCGAAATTGTTCCTGTCATGGAAGCCTTCAATACTACCAAAACCGAGACGGGGCTCTTTGCAAAAAGCACAGCATTGAATTTATTTGAAGACAATGCAACGTTGTCATTGATTTTGAACAAACTGAATCACATTTACTTCAGAAAAACTCAAAACAACGATTTGAGGCATGCTTTTGAAAACGGTCACCTCTTTGGTTGCTTAGATTTGCATATTCTGGAGAAAAACACTAAAACACCATTCCTCACGAAAGATTTTATTGGATCTGGATTCATAAATGGTGTATTGCACATTGACCAGATGCTTTCAGTGTCTACAACTACCTATGTAATTGAGAGACATATCACGTCAAAAAAAGTAGAGCAAGACCCAATATCAACTCTGACTGAGCTCAAATACACTACCAACTATGACTTCGGTGAAGAAGCGTTTCTGCGAGGGGTAGACGAACTGAATAAACTGCTTGATATGCAGGGCTGGGCGGGAATACCTCGTTTGTTAGGAATATGCTTAATGAGCAGTAACGGAAGTGATGTAATGGATTTAAGGAGCAAGAATAGAGAGACAGCGGTAAAGCTGGTGAGGTCAGTAACATATTTTGTCATTGTATTTACAGTGCTAGATTCTTCAGTTGAAATCAGTTGTACAGTATGAGCTTTTAGTGATATTATTTACTGTAATGCTTGGTAAAATATATGATTACATTTTTGCAAAGTAGATAGAACTTCGAAACGTTTTGGAGCTTATACCTTAGATTTCATGCAAAAAACGTTGTTTCATTCACAGATATGCCATACGTGAATCTTTAAATAAAACAATGATTTGCGTTCTGCAATAGTAATTTCTGTTCTATCCAGAAAATTATCATTATTGCATAATGTTGCATTAGATTCATGTTAAAACGGCACATCCTTATACTTGCTCTCAATGTATAAAGTGGTCCTTGTACTAATATTTGTTTCAGGAACCACCCTAAAACCGGCGCTGAGAAGTAGGTATTTTTGCAGTGAGTGCCAAATTTTATTAAAGTGAACATTCGTTAAGCTATTGAAACAAAAGTAATAGAAATGTCACTAGCTTCAGAATATTGTAAAATTGCTGCGAAGAAGCTTATCGTTCGCACGTTTCTAAAACCGACGTTTTTTACATTACTTTTTCCTTCTTTGATTACGTCAAAATGTGTTTGGCAATATTGATGAACGTAGTAGTGATTAGAAATCATGATAAAATAGTTAATCAGAAAAACCTGTACATTGTTTTTGCTACTACTAACATGAAATGCCAGTAAAACTGACTGTTTCTGCTAGCCTTTGCCCCATTATCGCAATACTCTGTCAACGTTTACGGGCATGACGTTGAACTGCAACTGTGGTGAAGCTGCAGTCCGTGAATATCTTTAGCCATAGTTATCCTCAGATTCGCTCTGATTCGTTGTAATGGCGGCTAACAGGGTTCCAGCTTCGGAGCAACTAATTCTTTGAAAGGGCTCCCTTAGCTCTTAATTCTTCCCCGAGATTGCTTTTGAAATTTTCTCAGGGTGGTAGAGGTTTAGAGGTTTTGCACACAGCATCAAATAGTTCTAAACGATTTCCCAATATTACAAAAAATACTCACATAACATATTAATTGCCAGATATGTTGTGCATCGATACGAAGACGCAATGCCTCTCTGTGAAGATAATGTTCTTACCGAAAAATGCGTTAAACTGCGGACTCTTACCCAACTTGTCAAACAGCAACCTAACCCAACTTTGCAGAGCTTACGGCTTATGTACAGTTTTTCCAAAGTTTTCGCAAATCTATGGAAGCAGGGGTAAGTTTTTTTGTTTCTCGTAAGTTTGCTCCGAATGTGTGTCTTCGGCAATCTTTTATTAAAACATTCAAACTTGTCACGTTACGTTTAAACAAATTTTTTTGAAGTCTTAAATGTTAAAGTGGTTAGGGGCGGATACCAGAGTTAATAATTAGTATTCCAACAAGAAAAACAAAGTCGTACAAAGACATCAGGGCATTGAAGGAACCAGAAAGTTAGAGTCGAATGCCCCTTAGCAGTTGAATTAGCCTTGTTACTGTCCAGTTTCAACTCTTGGTATTGCATACACATGGGAAACAGCGGCCAGATGATCAGCACAGCTGCGCAGGGAGGGCTGGGTCGCAACCGCTCTCTCTCGGTGGGTCAGGTGCTCAGATCCTGCAAGAGCTCGTGGGATGTGTTACGAGAGTTCATGTCTTTATCGACTATTACTAAACCGAAAAGTCGACAAAGCTGAAGAAACAAACAAAAGTAATTAAGCGAACGAACTCAACAACGAACTGTTCAAGCCACAGCGTACTAGTCGGTATTGACTCACAATGGTCTGAAACAGGGCCGGCCTTAGCAGATGTGGAGGCCAATGCAAGATGTGGGCGCGGGGCCCCTCTGAGCAGTGGCGTTATGACGTCATCATGCTCAGTCAATCGTGCTGCGATCTTTTTAATGAAGATATTTACCGAAATGGCCTATATGAATATGAAAAAAAGCGGAAAAAGCATGCTGCTGTGGTGGATATCAGACAGTGTAGTAAGTCGAAAGTTAGCTCTGCAATGGAGATGCTAGCGCAAGTGCAAAGTTACTTCATTCAAAACGAACTGACAATGTAATTGAAATTATAATACAATTACTTAACTCTTGTTGAACGGCACTTTCGTTCGAAGAACGATTGACTTGGAGAAAATTGCCAAGGGCGTTCGCAAGGGGGGTAGGTTGGGGTTAACCCCCTTGAGGTTGATATTTTACAAAAACTTTATTATAAGGGGAGTGCATAGAGCTTGATTTTTACAAAAATAAAGGGAGTGCGTGTGGAAGAATATGCCTGCTATGTCAACAAACTTCGCTTGAAAACATGAATATGACATCAAATTGTGACGTCACAAAAAGTGCACACCAAATACAAATGACCACCATATGCCACTGAATGAAACCCCCGCCATGAAAATTTTCTGCGTACGCCACTGAAAATTGCTAACATGAAGTGATCACCTTTCTCGCTTTCGCTATAACCACATGCGCAGGCGCATTCTTGTATAAGCAGAAGTGTGGACGCATGATCAACTACGCGCTTCATGACGCAGTACACGAAAAAACTGACCTCACAAGAGAGCTTCCCATGCATTTTCCCCAAGTTGCCCCAAAGACCAATTTTATAGTTATTCTTAATGTATGGACTTTGACAGCAGTCCAAATTGTTCTTTATGAACTGGAAGTATATTGTACAAAGATTTAAGAACTACCACGTCACAGATGTAGAAACAACTTATCAAACGCAGTTCATAATGCGCATGTTTGACTGATAAAATAGAAGATATAGCCGCCCAATATAATGATAAACAGGAACGAATGTGCTGGATGATATTCACAATTTTTGCCTTGCGTAGAGCTGCAGTGCAGCTTGAAGTGTCCTTTACGTTTATGCACCTGGACTTTAAAGTAGTAAATTTTCTACCTATTTAGGCTCACAAACAGGCAAAACACATGAAAGTTTGGTGGAGCGGCAAATGATAAAATTGCTTGCACGACCGACAAATAATGCCGAACAATTTTGTGGACAAAGGAAAGGAGGAAAATTTAAATGATTATACTCTTCACAAAGTTTTGCGCTGGTTTGCATAAGATTATTAGCTAACATGTAGCTGTGTATTAACGAGCGAAAAAAACTTCATTATTCATTTGAAGATTTCTTAGTAGCATAAGTACAACGCTCTGCCATGAGAATTGAGTGCGGTTGGTCAGGTTCGTTTAAGAGGAAATTGATTGTTCCTTTAAAAACAAGAGCAATGCTTGCTGAAAATGAGCCTCATGATCTGTTTCTACTGAATCCTAGAACACAAAGAGTATCTGGCAAAAATGAACAACTTGGCCAAACACTACGGCGCGGGGCTCCCAGAGGCGCGGGGCCCAATGCAACTGCATCGTTTGCATTGGCTTAAGGCCGGCCCTGGTCTGAAACCGGTATGATATGGGAGTCCACGCGTCTGCGTGATGCCCCAAGCGCGTTCATCAAGCACAACACTTTACGCACCAAATGATACGATAATTAAACAAGTACATTCATGACAGGATGTATCTCTCCATTAGCAGTAAAAAGTACCTTGAAACTCATGAATTACGCTTGTCCTTGGTCAAACGTTTTTTTGCGACTGGCACGAGCCTACCAATGACATTTGGGTAGAGGTGGAGTTGAGTGCGGTGGCGTGGCTAGGCTAGGTGTCACTCGGGACCAAACATAAAAATGCTGCCCTTTTCACCCTTCAAATTTGCTTACAAAAATTGGTGTCGGCCGGGACCAACCATAAAAATGCTGCCCTTTTCAACCTTCAAATTTGCTTACAAGAATTTATAATTAAAGGTCATGTTTCGTGCTTAAAAGACACAAGGAATATTAAAATGCTATGAACGACAGAATCAAACACTCAACTGAAATGGGTCTCGATTATATGTGTCCTAATGTTTCTGCTTATTCGTCACCTTTCTCATCATTTGCTCTTTTTTCTGCCTTCTTTACATATGCATGCACGGACCCTGCATATTTCGTTAAATTTTCTTCCCTGGCTTTCAACCTGCGGTCAGCCGCATCATAGGTGTAGGAACAGGCAAACTTTTGGATGTTTGAAAGATTTTTGCCCGATTTTCCCAAGCTTGCCCGAAACTTCGTGGAACTCTTTGTGCGAGTATTTCCTCCCACACAGATCATGAACACCTTTTGGGATGATCTCCAAAAAAATGTCTTCATGTGATTCTTCACACTTTGGGCGCCAATTTTTCAAAATCAAACAACGTTGGGCGCAATGTTTGCTCGTATTTTCAGGTAGTTTGCCCAGATTCAGGTATTTTACGAACATTTTCAGATTTTGCCCAACTTTACAGGGTTTGCCCGGATTTTCGACAAATCAAAACTTTGCGGGTGCGCTTGCATCCCCGCTTCCTTCACCACCGAGCCGCGTAACTTGTGTTTACGCCTTCTAAAAGAGCTAAAATAAACACAAAATGTGTATTTCGAGGCCAAATTGGAGAAGTGATGGCGGCTAGGATAACTGCTCCGCACATACTGCATAAATATTTTACGTTTATATTTCGTTTACTATCCTCGTCTTCAACTAAAAGAAAGTACTCTATATACATTACATTTCTTAGGCTATAACAACAAATTTAACGATCTATTGTCAGTAATGTAAAGGAATGATTCATTGTTAACTTCACGTTTAAGTAGTGGTTTAGTTCCTCTAGCACCCGAGGAGGGTGCTAGAGGAGTGTCTACTTAGATAAAGTTCGACATAAGCCTGGTGCTCAAAACGTCCTGCCTCCAAAAGGCTCCGACTAATCCAAAGAAACTGTTGTTATGTTCATAGATAAATGTCGATAGAGCACGGCCAGCCGATATACAACCAGTCATAAATTTAAGGAAAACAAACTTAGAAAAATGTCCATACCAGGACCAAACGGTTACGAATAAATTCCTGGCAAAAACAAAATCGATCAGAAACAAAAGCACTTTACAGGCAAAATGAAATTCGACTGCTCGACCTAACAACGCAGAATCACAATCCAAAGGCAAATGCAAATTGAACGTGGCGACCAGTGACCAACGGCTTTCTACAACTCACAGGAACTGCACTAATCAACGCGTGAGGAATGCGCAACTCAGCTGGAGGAATTGCTTAAGGATGTAACATACCGGCCCCAAATAACTGTCCCAAGGAATAGTGATTAGTTTACAGATAAAGTAATGGCGACGGAAAACGCAGCGAATTACTTGCGTGACAACAGACAGAATTAACAAAGAAGACAATGTAACGAACGGTAGTTACGCGCAGGGAAGAAAACGCTAACTTTCGCGGACGATGAACGGTACGTCCCGCGTTTGCAGAAACGCATTTACACTCGCATCAGCTAAAGCAGTGGTTTCAAACCTCGGGTAGCGACTACGTGGGGGTTGTTTGCCATTTTTCTAGGGGCCGCGGGAGCTTCTGATATACATATTCATAATTACTTCTAGATTTTTTATTTCGTAAAGGAACCACTTTTTGTCGTAGCCAAAATAATATGACTACCTGGCAGTGGCGTAGCGAGGCTAAGTGCCGCCCGGGGCCGACAATAAAAGTGCCGTCCTTTCCACCCCTCAAATTTGCTTACAAAATTTTGAAATGAGAGAAGATTATGTTTTGCGCATATTTAAAGATATAAGGATTAATAAAGCATCTTGAAAATCACAATCAAACACTCACAAACTGAAAGGGGTCTTGTTTTTCATTTTCGAACATGAGTCTTGCTTTTTCTGCTTATCACCACCTTCCTTATTATTAATTTTTATATTTTTTGCTTTCTTTACATATGCATATGCGAACCCGACATGTTTCGTCAAATTTTCTTCCCTGTTGGTTTTAATCTCCAGTAAGCTTACAGCATGAATCTTTAATAGTTTACTCATTCCAGGGATCACACGAAAAAATTAATGGATGTGATGGTGGCTCAGCTACTTTACAGATTTAAACATTTATGTATGTTAAAACCTCTCATATAATCCCCACCTTTAACTGAAACGTAGTATATATACTACATACACCAGACTTATCTGATAATTTGATCTCAGTGATGTAAAGAAGGTTTCATTGTTCACTTCAGGTTTCAGTAGTGGTTTAATCCTCTTAGTATGTATAAAAGGCTTCTAACGTTAACTCTGTCAGCACTTCCACGGAGCCCTCCACAGGTGCGGGGACCCATTTTGAAAAAATATCTTAAACAGGTTTAAAACTATGGTTGAGAAGCGCTGGCTTGCAGTCTTCATCGTGACCTGCGCAATTGGTCTAGCTGTTGTTTTGGACCTCTTCCTATTACACATATATAGTGCTATTCCTTGCCGTTGTACGTTACCAACAGAACCATCGCTAGAAGGTCTTCAGTTGGGGGACTTCACGTTTGAACTTTGGGGGGCTAAGCCCCCGTGGCGACAGGAGTGGTGAGCAACAGACGTCTATTTCGAAAACTGTATTGCCACACCATGCCAAGTGGGACATAGGCGTTATTTTAATGCTCATCCGTGATTACAACTTATTACCTTCGACGGAAAGTGAGTTGAACAACTTTATTCAGTACAGCCATTGCCAATTGTACAACTGTTTTGATTAACGACCCCTGAAATCCTTCACCACAATCATATCTAAACATATCGTTTACGCTTGCGTTAGGTTTTCAGACTAAGATTCTTGCCCTAAATTCATCAAATGAGAGCAACACCTTTTCTAAGCTTATCTTGTTGAAATGAATTTTTCTATGACTGCAGATGTTAAGTAAATCGTTAAACAATCGAGACATTTGTGAAACACACGTGGACTATCGGTTGGCTCTGATTCACTCAACTTGCAATTCAAACCGACAATCTGAGCTCAAAGTTACTCACAAAAACGCACCAAATGCACCACCCCGCTTCAAGAACGTCATTTTCCAAACCCATTACGTCAGGCAGAAAAACAGCCGTTTTATTGAAAAAAAAACCGCCAAAATTTAATGTTGGTAAGTCCACCAAAAGATCAGGCTACAGGTTATGGCACTAATTGAAAATATCCCACTTAACATTAAAAAATAGCATGAGATGTGTCAAGAAATTTTTTTATAATTTTGGCTACGACAATTAGCGGCATACCAATGCCTGAAATTGCTTCTTACCGGGGTAGTTGAAGCGAACGATCTTGTCCAAGGCCCAAGGGGCGCTACGGCGTTACACTCAGTGTCGGTGAATTGGACATACAACCTTCCAACTGAGAGACGGAAATCTACTACTTAGCTATCGTCACCCCAGCAAAATCTTCTTCGCCATTGCCTAGGTGTCAGGTGATGTTATGATGTGCCGTTGGGGAGTTACTGAGGAACCAACGATTGGAGATAAAAAGTTAAGCTAGCCTTGACTATTTACCGTGATTTCATGCAAAACTTTTTTATCAGATTTTGAGAGGAAGGGCAATATCAACCGCGAGCAACTGCCGCCTTATTATTTGCGTTTGCTAGTCCGCAGTCGAAAGTCATCTCTTTTCTTTGTTCAAAGGACTTTTGACTGAGTAGGCGCAAGTGGCCTTGCCTGGCCAAGAAGATGTAGGGAATGGGGCGCAATTGCCACACAAGTAAGAGTGTAAAAAAACGCTAATTTCAAGACAAACACTGGGGCATTTTCGTACATTGAATTTTTGACCCAGACTTTTGAATAAACATTTCATCAATTTGCTCACTCCACAGCCACATGACGTGTTTTTATAGGTTAATCTACCAGTCTAGGGCTTCCAAACACAATTACTGAAAAGAGTTGGAACTTATAAATCTTTTGAAATTTTATTAAAAAATAATAACCAAAATCTAGAACTTTTAAACTTCTTTCAAAAATGTATTTTTGATAACCAAAGTGCCGACCCCCTAAAAGTGCCGCCCGGGCCCCGAGGCCCCCAGGGCCCCCCTTGTTGCGCCACTGCCACCTGACATCAGTGATAGCCTACTTTTTCATTCAAAATTGAGTGATTATGACCACTACAGTACTGTTGCGTTTGGCAACGCACAAATAACTTTGTGACGTAAGAATATGCCGTGTTTGTAAATTATTATAAATGTGATTGCGGTAGCTAACTTGGGAGTTATTCCTGTTTTCAATGAGTTGCTGTGGAGTGATTTGTATACGACACGAGTTTCTCTCGCTGATGCTGCCGCGTGCATAAAATTAATAAATGAGCCTTTGTTTAACATAGTGATATCGTACAGAACGTTATTTTTTAGTCATTGTAATTTTCTATTGTGCAAACACAAATGCAGTTCTTGTGCCTGACTGGAAATTTTCGGAAGGGGTCGTTCGGTTAAATTGGGGTGCAAAATGGGTTGCTGCATGAAACAGGTTGAAAACCACTGAGCTAAACAATCACTTCACAATTCACATGATAATGGAAAGGATGGAGTCACGTGGTGCATTAAAAAAACATAGGCAAACGCAGAAACAAGGAAGCAGGTGAGAACGCACGAACGACAGAATAGTTCCAGACGACAACAACTATTACGTACAGAGTTGTAAGTCGGGCCGGGCTTTTCAGGTCGGCCCGGGGTCGATTTCAGGCCTGTATACAAAACTTTTTTATAATATTCTGTGAGTAACGATTTTTTTCGTGACGTAGATTTGTTGTGCTCAACGCGGTGACTTCTGAGAGTGAAGTGACTGGGATTTTTCTTCAGATAATTATATTTGCAAATGCAACTCCGTTCTTTTGTTCTTTTCTCGGTTTAGTCTCACACTCTTTTTGAGAGGGTGATAGGGGTGCGGAAACTAGCACGCGATGGAATTGCGTTGAAAAGATCAATCATGTACGTGATTCTTGGCTTGTTTCAAAAAATGATGGCCCGCAAACCGGCTTTTCATGTCTATAGCGCTATGCTAGATGTTTTCTTTTACGCCTATAGCGCCATCGTGGATAGTTTCGTGATAGTTTCTTTTTTTCTTGAGAAACATTACATTCCGCAATATTATCGTTGCCTAACAAGCAAAGTTGTGCTTGTAACCAATGTTTTGGTCAAGGCAGTTGCTATTATGGTGTGATAAAACCGTGTACGTGCAGCTATACCAGCACACTACGTTTTTTGACACCCCGCAGTTGCGCATATCTTGACTCAGTCGGTAAATTTGGCTTTCGGGCCTAAATCGGGCTTCAAAAATAAGTCTCGGGCTCGGGCCGGGTACGGGCTTGCAATTTCGGGCTTGGGCCGTGTCCGGGCTTCAAAATCAGACCCGTTTACAACTCTGATTACGTATTTCACAACAAAATATCACAACGTATACGTTGCTGCCTGCGACGTCGCCAGGGAACGTAAACGGACGCAGCACTAAAAATTGCGATGATAATTGGCATAATGCAACGAAATAGAAAACTACGCATCGTTCTAAATTCAAGGCAGTGCAAGTTAATATGCAGACTACTAGATTCTACTATGATTGAGTAGGTTTTCGTTTTGGTGCCGTATAAATTGATGTAGGTCAGCAGCAGAAATTTTTGAAGAAACGAAAGTATAATATACTATTTTGTTCATCCTCAACAACTTCTGGATTCGCCCCTAAAAGTGGCTTTGTTTATAAGTGTGTCCATATCGCATAAACGAATGATGGGCATGATGCTCTTTCTGGAAATGCCCACGGCTTACTTAAGATATCTTAAGTAGGCCGTGGAATATCTACTTAAGATATCTTAAGATATAAGATATCTACTTAAGATATAAGATAAGATATCTACTTAAGATAAGATATCTGCTATAAGATAAGATATCTATATAAGATATCTACTTAAGATATCTTAAATAGGCCGTGAAATGCCTCATGAACATATACAGTATTTGATTTTTTCGTTTGCTTGCAACAAACCGTTTTTAGCATGTTGGTCTTCAAAGTGCATATGCTGTTTACAGTGTCCTACCTTTCAATATCTACCCTAACGAAATCGTCATTACAAACAATTACGAAGTTGCTTTTACAACAGTGGCTTCATTTCTCAGTTTGACACCGTCGCAGACTGAACTGGGTACTTTCGAAAGGTAAATGTTTATTTCACCCTGCTGTTGAATTCAACTGTCAAGATTTATTTGCACAACAACTGTTATCAGAAATTAAAACGTTTCGCAAAAAGGCAATAAGCAATCCCATTACCTGATTGTTTGTGGACTTTTTTACTTGCATTGCAACACAATTTTAAACCAGCTTTTGGTTTCAAAAATTAACAGTACAAGCACTAAGAACATTTTTCAGAGCCTTGTCAAAAGCCTCATGTAGGTTTTGGAACGAGTGTCCCCAACCGATGTTACTTGGAGTACAGTTCTTATCCATGCTTGGACAACACTGCAAAGAAGTGAGAGGACATTGCGGACCATCAAAAAGGTGACGAATTTCTTAGAAATAAGTTAAAGTAAAGGGAAACATGCGAAATGATAGCAATTATTATTTATGTAATAATTGTCACTGACGTCACAGAAAGCATTCCTGAAAAAGATATTGAAAAGAATTGAATGGCGATCACTTTCACGTCTGGCAAACAATCCTACATAAAATGCTGTTTATTGTAACTATTTTGGAAAGACTTATCTTTAAGGTTTGTGTATAGGACGTATTTCCAAGCATTATTTTCAGCTTATATTTCTCAACGCATAGAAAATATCTTATTCAGGCCAAAAAGTTTTCTTTTTTTGGGAAAATTAGGCCAATTTTTAACCAGACAAAAGTGTCTTGTTTGGTATGCAGCAGTAGAGGTTAAAGTGGTTGTAAACTCCACAAAAACAGCTTTTCAAAAAACATAGTTGCGAGACTTGCCAAGCTCGCACATGTGAAAGACAAGCCTGAAAAACTACGTTTATATACATATCTCAGGTGCTGGGGATTGGACTCTGGAACGTACCTGTGCCTTCTATCCAGGTGGTTGTTTGCTAAATTGGAATACCTCATACCGACAACTTGGGAACATTCGATGGAGCTGCAAAACTTGCTTTCATGTGCTTCCCAAGGAATTCCAGAATTCCGATGCGACTGGGTGTCCTTCCAACGTACCCTGGAAAACTTGTTGCAGCACGTTGAAGGAAGCTTTTTTACGTAATTTCGACTCAGAAAATGTGTAATATCTCGTTCTGAAGTGCGTGCTCAAACCAGAAAAACCAATATGTCCTTGTATCTTTATCGTAGAAAGAAAGATGCCTGAGTTTGTTGCTGAAGTCCTAACGTGTAACGCAGTGATCCAGTTCTAACGCCTCACTACCCCTAAGTCAAATTTCTGTCAATCTGGATACCCTTTTTCAACAAAGTTTAATAACAAAAAAATAGTAAGAAATAAACTGAACTGTTGAAGAAATATTCACTACAGTAGTGAGGAAAAAGGTCAATGTCAGGTCTGCATCACATCAAGTCAACGTCAATCTAGATGAAGCAATTCCAGATTCTTAGGATGAGGACTTGAGTACGGATTTGGATTTTACTTCCCAAAACTGTTGAATATTACAACATCTAATCTCAATACCCCCTGGGAGTGTTGAGGCAAACTTTAGGAACCCCTGGTGTTACGCACACAGTAACAACAGTTTTCAGGGTGAGGTTCGTCAAAGCAAAGAATGTTGGTCAAGACAATAATCTCAAACATATTGGATCAATGTTTTATTTCATGTTTTGTATATTGAAAGAGATTGAAATACAGTAGAATTTGCCTAATTCGTCACCTCAAGGGGATTAGAAAAAAGTGACGAATTAGGCGAAGTGACGAATTATGCAAACAGGTGAAAACTCTATCATAGAAGCTCGTAAACTTTATCATAGTAACTCATGTGCATAATGCTCTTATTTGCAGTAAAATACAAGTCATGACGTTGTGTTTGAATACAGCAATTATTTTCTCCACTCCATCTTAACTCCTCCATTTAATCTAGCACCTTTTAAATCTTTAAAAACCTGCGAAAACTTCCCACGTTCTCTCAATGGGGACTCGGGTCGCGCTTCGCACCTCGTGTATAAATTCGATAAACAAGTTGCGAGGTGCAACAATTCTCAGGTAAAGATCCTTAATTTGTTTCAATTCACACACGTGTTAAACTAGCTGCTTAAACATCAAAAGCGAAACTGCAAATGACGAATCAGCCGAACAAACCACTTGTAAGGGATATAGAAAGAGGTGACGAATTGAACAAATTGCCGAATTAAACAATGACGAATTAGACGAGTTCTACTGCACTGAAAAATAATCGAATCTTCTTTCAACGCCATTCGAAAACAGTTTATCGCAAATAGATCTACCCTAGAACACTTACAATATCAACCGCGTCTGTGACATCTCGGCTTCGTTGACTGGCAGTTCAACGTCAAGAAAACTAGATTTCCTTAGGCGAGCCTTACATGTTCATACAGGTATTCAAATATTGTCAAAAAAAAGGACACCAGCTTGATTGCAGTTACATTGCTGCAAGGCTTGTGACATCTTTTTGAAAAGTCTTATGAAAACGGTTTGCTTGAAAAATAAACGCACAAAAAAGGAAGTTTGAAGCAAAACAAGAACGTGTTGCTTTTAGTAACGAATTTCATTGTTCCTCGCTTGGCAATCGTTTGCCTCATTTGTTCCATTTTTGCAAAAAAAAAACTATTCAACCAGTTGCGAGTTGTTATCAAAACGTCCTTTCAGTGTTGTTTTGACTAATAATTATTAACAACGTTTCGTTTCAAAGATGACGTGTGCGCGACGTAACTACTGTGGAGGACAAAGGAAGAGTTGCATATGTTTCTTAGATGCGAACCAGGATTGCACGGGTGGATTTTATTCTACGCAGACCAATGTCAGAAGGCAGCCTTGCAGGTCATGTGCGAAAAGTAATTCATGAAGATGCCAGTTTTACTTTAAATTTGCAGTCGATTGATTGATGTACTGTTTTGAATCAACACTTACATTTTGACGTTATGCTTCAGACGTCAACATCTGATGGATGTCTTTCATGATATACATTGTAAATCATTACGCGTGGCGTAAATCGGTAGAATCAAAGCGTAAATCTTCGAAAAGGTGTTTGTACTCTTGAAAAACAAACTGTGCTTGAGCATGTAGAAAATGCCAATGGAATCTACAAAAAAGACGATCTTCAACATGCAACTTTTGTCAAAATTATTATCAAAATGTTTTTGGAGTTCACCCTTGAGAGTCAGCTCCCTCAGAATACTGTTATTATATCTCTTAATTACATCAATAGACCAGTTGCAGGTGTTCGCATTCCGTCGAAGGTGCAGAAACCAGCAGGCATGCGGTCGGTGCGCGTGAGTGGAGATTGACATGAGGTTGAAACATGGCGCCTGAATTACGAAACCTGGTGTTAATGCCGGATGAAAAAGAGTCGATCGCTTTCCCGAAGGTAAACAGCCTGGAAGCGTAAAATGTAAAAACATGCAAAGCGTATTGTGCCATGAAGAGATTAACCTCAAGAAAGAGGCATTGCCCCCGGCAGATTTGTAAATTAATAATTATAAATTCTTTATTGAATGACGCACTTTTCCCATACAATGTTGAAATACAACAAAACTCTGTTTTCATATATTGTCACCAATAGCTAATATACTTTTATGGTCAGCAGCGAAAGGACTTGTTGGAGCACATACTAAACGTTTCCTCTGTGTTAGCCATGATTGTGCAAACACTTTCAATAGATTAATGGTTTTTAAAAGCGGGCAATACGGATTTGATTTTGAAAGTATGGGCTCTTGTGCGCTAAAGCCAATGGAGTACAAACTTTGCAATTGACCATGAAAATTTGCCTGTTTTCTTTAGCATTCCGCTTATGGTTGCGAACACGCGTTTACTTCGTGATTGTCATGTTGTAACCACATTTTTAAACACGATGTCTTTTTTCAATTTGAAATTAGCAGGATTCTAAATTTGGCTTAAATTTTTACAGTTTTTGACTTCAGGTTGGGCTTTCTATGTCATATAAGAGGCAAAAAATCTAGCTTTTTTCATACATTAATAAAGTCAAGTTTTCTTCACGTTTCGTTGTTAAATACTTCTTAAATTTTTGTACTTCAGTATCAACATAGTGACTTACTACAAAATTTGGAAAACAATTTTGGCCAATTTTGAAAGCGGATTCTTGACAAGTGATGATCACCACTCCCGAAAATTGACTAGAATCAGATTACCGTAATCCGTAGTGAAGTAGACAAGTAGGTTGATTCATGCATTTTTGTGAATCAAACCATAACGTAACAAACAGGCTATATAAAGAAACACCAAAATGCAGAAAAATTAATTGCATTTTGATAAAAAACAAAACGAGAAGAACAATCGTGTTCTTAGGAATTTAACAGATTGGTGTGAATTGCATATTTGGTACACAAAGGGTAAAGGCGTAAGGTCTCATGGGTCAACTTATCAGTGAGTACCACTGTTGGGCATTTTAAGAATTTTTTATTTCGATACTTGGAAAGATAATATTTTAGTTATAACTAAGGACTCTTACAGTTTTTTTGTAATCTGTTAATAGAAGCGAAGTATTTGTGTTGACATTTCCCCAATTAGGTATTGAATAAGCTAAATAAGAATGAAAAAGAGCAAAATAAACAGATCTGAGCACTGAAATTCTGGTCTAGTGTTTCAATTTCAACGAAATTCCACATGACATAGAACGTTCGATTACCAACCTTTTTCTTTGAGGTTTCCAATTAAGCTTATCATCAAGTATAATGTCAAGAACAATGCAGTGACAAAAATTCTATGTCATTCTTTCTACGAAATAATTAAGCCAAAGCTGGAGGACACCCAGTTGAGTTTTCTTCCTGGACGTAGCACAGACTATGGTTTCGAAAAGTTTTGGGAGCATGCCAGAGACGTGCCAAAGACGACTTGTTTTGCTGGCCGTGAGGAATCATACCACTGGGTCCTTAATGAAAATCTGAAGGGATAGCTGCGGGAGTACGGGAGTGTGTTGACCGCCTGTTACTGCCCGTCAAGCAGGGACGGATTTAGCTAATGTGAGGCTAATCCATTTATGAGGCCCCCTCCCTCACTGTTACGAGGAAAAAATGGAAAAGCGTTTTCAATTTCCACAAAAGGGAAAATGACTATATTGACGCTATGAAAATATACGGCAATGAAATGTATAAATCATTACTAGAGTACCCCACGATCATTGCTCTTATTGCCATTTTTGATGAAAAAACGTTCAATGACGCGGAATTGTAGAATTCATGCATTGGCTGGCGGGAACAGTATTATTAATTTTTGCAGGCCAGCCAACCGAAAACGTCGCTGGTAAATATTTCACAAAACGCGGTCTACGTTTTTTTACAAGTTTCATCCCTGTTTTCTCTCATCTGTGCTCAAAAAAACAAACACACTGCACATATGTGTGGTGGTATAAAGACGTTAAAGAACAACGTGATGACGACGTTGCGACTCGCTTACCACGGCTGTTAAATCTCACACACATGAGCAAAACACGTCAAGTAAAACGCACCGCTTGGTTCCAACTGCTAGTTTCACGATTCGCGTATTTGTTACTTTTTCATACTGCTAAAAATCGAACGCAACGAAACCGTCCTGCGAAAGGATGCGAGGTTGAAACCAGAACCGTCGCCAGAAAGTCTTGAATACATTTGCGCAGGGAACTTGACATTATGAAAATTTGATAAAATCTCCACTTATTCATAGTGTTTCATATTTCATATTTCAGAGGCGCTGCTCCCATCAACACTCTACCGCGGGGACGGGACTGGTTTCAACTTCCATTATGCTGTCATTATTAAAATACGTTTTAAGAAAAAAAAGCTACAATCATCGAATCAAGTGACGTCGAACATAGCACAGTAAACAATCAAGAAGATTTTGTCGTGGCCTTCTTCAAAACAAAATCATGTAGGAATTCATTAAAATTTTTTTGAAGACGTTTGTCACTTTTAATGCACCGAATGCTTAGTGTGGACAACCTGTCCTGGAAGACTGCGACTCTTCATTTAATTTTTAATTTTTTTGAATCTTGAAAAAGACTTTCCTCTTGAGCAGTTAGTAACCATCAAGCTAAGAAATAAGGCTCCACGTAGTTGCATCAAATAAGAATCAAAACATCAGAGCCAAACGCGGTTTTGTCATTTTCTTGCTGTTCCTCTTTTCTCTCTCTTTGGGGAGGAGTTCCATGGTTGCCGGGTGGTAGAGCGACTTTTGCTTGCTATACAAGCTCATCAAGATCTTCTCTGATTTGCTTAGCATGTACTTTCCACGATGGGTGTAAGCAAGGAATCGATCAACAAATTTTTAATAGGAAAACGATTTCACGTAAAATTACGCATCCTCAGTCCTGAAAATTGCAAGCAAAGCTTATAGGTGAAAAGTTAAAAAGCTGAAGTAACAGCAGAGAAAAAACAAACTCAAGACTACAATTAAAATTTCGTAATACAAGCTCATAAATCATAACATCTTAACAAACTGACTATCGTCAAGAATACTAGTGGCGACAAAAAAGTGACTCATGAAATAAGTGTTTACTCAAAAATTAAAAAGACGTTTACTCAAATAAATAAATGACTGAAACGTCTAACTAGTTGATGCTAATGGCTGAAAAAATTTCTCCAACTAAAAACTAACTCTTGGTGAAATGACTAACAACGGTAGAGAAAAATAGTACGCCATGTGCGGGCAATAAATCTCTGACTTACCAGGCAGAATACCACAAAGCTCTTGTTGAATCTTTTTTGTCGTTAATTTTCGCAATGTGATAATTTGTTACCACAACAGTTCAGCATGAAACCTACAGTTAGGGTGGGCCAAAAAAAACTTTTTTTTGAAATTAAAAAAAAGGGGTTCTTAAATCCTGGCAAATCACCTAAAAACATATTTTAAACCGATTTTGGATGGTTGTCCGTACCAACAGCCGTGCAACTACGTGACAAAGGTCACGAAAAGGTCAAATTTAATAAAATTTGCATAACTTTTGACACACTTAGGCTACAAAGCTCATTTTGGTCTCAAAATGCTCAGAAGTACCAAATTATATCTGCTTCTTGACAACATTTTTTCGTAAACCTAACAGTATTTGTGTTTTTTTTTTAAATTGATTTTTAACGATTTTCTTGCACATTTGTTGTATATTGCTTGTATTTAGTCACATTTTCAACATGTCAAACCTAATTGCATTATCTGAAGAGGATTTATATGCATTTGGGATAAATATGGTTCTCTCAGTCTCTCATGCATAAGATAGCAGTTAACAGATTGAGATGACAATATTAGTCAAGTTCAGCATAATTGCAGGCAAATCGAAGTACATATAAAACTTTCTTTCACATACAGTCAAACCGTGCAACACATTTTGCAGTCTTTGTTTGTGCTACCATAACTACTGGTCCTGTATGTAAAATGTTGGTTTCAAACAAATTGTTGTTTTGAGTCAAATTTGCTCATCAGCACCCTGGATTGAATCTTTTGGCAGCTCATGTCATCTCGCTTTTCATATCCGGTCACAACCAAAGCAGCCTCAGTTACCAGTTTGACGTGTCTTTCCACTGCTTGGTTGTGACACTGGTGCTGCAGGACCAGAGGTTTGGTCAGCATTTGAGCAATCGAAGTATCATCCAAATCCATCACGGCAGGTGGTTGAGAAATATCCTCGCTGCTGTCAAGATTTGTAAGCTCATAAAAGTGTGTAGCTTCTACACTGATATTTGGAACCTTAAATTGTCGGACAACACCTTTTCTTCTGCTTTCTAAGGTAGATGATTCCATATCTGTGGTTGCTGATGCTTCACTGCGCAATTCTAAAATCTTATCCACTGCTATTCGACGAATGTTCTCATCATCTTCAGCTAACATTCCAAGAATTATATTTTCTGAATTTACAAAATATGCGTTTCGCTGTAGCACTTTCATTGAAATGTCCCTTACTTTATCAGTTGGAAACTGACGCACTCTATCAATAAGTTTGAAAAAATTTTTTGCGCCATCAGTAATCTTATTTTCTTTTTTGATATTGAACCAAGTTGGAAAGTAGATTTTCAAACAAAAATTTGTCAATTGCACCAAACTTTTTGAAGGCTGTTTTGCTGATGTATAAAAACGAAGAATGCGGCAGGCTAAAGTCAGCCATCTTGAGTGAACAACAGGGCCGATCTGAAGCGTTTGCAAATCAGGGTCTAAGTATCCTGACATGACTGCTAGGCATATTTGGTATCCATAATATTGATCTGAACTAAGATCATCCACAATATCATCAGGTAATTTTGGAAAATTTGCATTTTCATATGGTTCAAAATTTTTCACTGGCCAAGTTGATACTTTTCCATTCAGTTTCTTTTCCCACAGGCCCCGAAAAACTGTCAGGACTTTTAGTTGTTCCATCCAATTCAAGAAACACATGCCTCAGAGGCAACTCGTTGCAGTGCAAAAGGCAGACTACCCATTGCAATGGTCTCCCCAGTT
>Ga0210059_1003053_pt1 | contig 26608 bp, 18 predicted proteins | sample Ectturendosymbi2_FD_188042 | JGI IMG/M metagenome (GOLD analysis project Ga0210059, IMG submission 188042) | Ecteinascidia turbinata endosymbiont from Florida, USA - Sample 2 (SPAdes) (version 2) | ecosystem: Host-associated > Tunicates > Ascidians > Unclassified | place: Key West, Florida... | reverse complement strand
ACATCAGAGAACACTGATCTTACAACTGTTCCGTTGCGACGCTCGACACGCGTGCGCAAACCCGTCGATAGATATGGGGTCGTCCCATATAAATAAGATGTGCTACTGCATGTGTCCTGTTACTTAACATGATGTGCTTTTGCTTGTGTCGAGTTGCATACTAAGATGTGCTATTGCCTGTGTCGATTTTCATGTAGAGGGGGAGAATGTCCTATTTGGCGTTATTTTGTTTTCTTGTAGTGTCACGCGCGCGAGTGCATTTTTGTTGCGCGCCGTTAATTGTTTGGCTTGCGTTGATTGTTTGCGACGTGGCGTTGGTTCTTTGCGCCTCCAGCCTTGCTCAGCTCAGAAGTCGCTGTTCGGTTGACATCGCTCATGTTTCCTTCACTGTATGTCGCTTGATCGTTCGCTGCGGACTCGACGAATAAGTTTAATAAAGCCTTCATTAAGTCACATCATTAGGAATGCATCCATTGTTGAAGAATGCATAATTTAGGCAGAAAAGACTTATAAATACAAGATTTTCGAAACTTGGTGAGAAAACCGAAGTTTGCTATTACTTTGTTCACAAAGCAAACATTAAAGTAAAATTAAGAAAGAATACATCTAAAAGTAAAACAATACTCATCGAAAGCGTAATGAACGTTTTTCACTTGGACCTCTATTACAACGACGAGATCTTCGTTTATTCGCCCAAACATTTTCCCTAAATTCCTCTACATAGTGTACGCAATCAAACAAGTCTTTTCAATCACTCCCATTGCGTCAGAATTTGACTTTGATCTGGAAATTCATAAATTTGCTTTCTATTCAGATTCACGCTGCGAGGTTACAGGGAGCTGGTGAGTTACGCCAACGAGTGTTTAAATGTTTGTAAACTGGTAAAGTTGAGCAAAATTGACGCTATCGATCAAAAGCTACTGGTTCATGTTCTAACCAAATAAAATAAACCATTGTGAAAATAAAACTCTGTTCACCTTCATTTTTTAGTCAAACTGCTTCTCAGACAGCTTTGCCACAATGAACCATGTTTAGTTTTTCAAGCAGATAAAAAGATGTGGAAATGTTTACCTTTTACACTCCCCTTCTCATAAAGCTTTATTTAAAATGCAGTTGTATTAACTGTCCTTAAAGACACAATCAGTAGAAAGTTGTTTTTTGAAAAAAAAACAAGAAATTTAGAATATTAATTCTTTCAGCATCTACAGTACACAAAAGTTTGATATATAAAAGATTATTTGAAGGTTCCTGGTAAATTGGAGTCGCAATTCTATTTCGTGAACCTAGATTATGCTTTGTTATTGAGAAGCATCACACTTTTAACAAAAACCCGAGTCACACAGCGAATACTTCTTTTTATACAAAACTTACAGATATTGGTTGTTGTAATAACTAGGGCAACCAAGTCAATAAATTCAAAAATTTTCTGCCTTTACTAAGTTGATGAAACGTCCACAAACCGAATTTCACGCTCATAGCATGAGGGAATCCCAAGTTATTAGGTCAAAAAAAGTCAATTTATCATTAGGTCAAAATTTGTTTATAGGTAAAACTTTTTGCAGAATTGTTTTTTCTCCTAAATATCGATATTTTATTGAAACTACAACAACAGATATTGATGCTTTTGCAAGATTAGTTGCAATTCTGTAATAATCCTGGGTTTATTGCGATTTCTGACATAATAATGTTGTTTTGTCCACTACTGGATGATTGAACATCATGTAGGATTGGCATCGTAGGCGAGAAATGTGGTCTACGGTGCTTTTTTTGGTAAATGCTCAATCCATTATGCATATAGTATTTCAGCTTCAGGATGTTCGCAGGTTTGGCTCTACTGTAGTTATTAATGTACTTATCAATATATCATCCCCGAATTTAAACAACCAAATTTTTTTAATTTTGAAGCTTATAGCACATGAACACACGTCTGGGTTATCCTCAACACCTAAGGCTAAATTGTTTTGCAGTTCCAAACGCAGAAAATTTATAGGTCAAAATAAAGTCAAAATTTGTAAATTATAAAGTCAAAATTTTAAGTTTTCAGGTCTAAAAAATTGGCTGCCCTAGTGATAACTATTAACTCCGACGAAACATTCCGTTATACTCACCACGAAGGTCCAACTTATTTATGCTGTGTCATTGCTGAGGATGCTCAGTAACGAAAATAATCTGTATGGCGTTGCTCATGAAGCTATTCACTTTGATTTTTACGTTCTGTCCCTGAGAAATATTGCAGAGCCATTTCATTGAACACCATCAACTCGAGATAATGTGTGATGTTTAGGAAACTAGTGACGTACCTAGCTGGAAAGTCTCCAACGTTGCTTGGTTTATACCAGTGGTCTCCAAACTACGGCCCGCCGGCCAGATGCGCCCCGCAAAGCCATTTCATCAGGCCGGCGAAGCCATTTTGCCAATGATGAAAAAATATTATGCAGTACATACGAAAAATTTTTTAATTTGGTAGAATATAACATCCCGCAACAATCTCATTGAGTAAGACGTCCGGCCCTCGACATGTTCTGTCTTGCCTTATGTGGCCCTCGGACAAAAAAGTTTGAAGACCCTGGTTTATACTAATGCCCCTACGTACATCGGTTGAAGCATTTGAAAAGAGTTTCGCGACATCTTCGTTTAGTTTTTTTTCACATCAACCAAGTCCCAAAAAATGTTGTCTCTGCTAAGCTTCTGCCTCGCGTTTGTTCCTAACTATGTAATATTATCATGAATTAAACATTCAAATATTGCAAATCAGTACTTTTGAAATGGAATTGGCAATACTGGCTAGACTGCGTTTATAACAGTTTATGCAATCGTTTCTCATTCTTACTTTTGAACATTCCAAAAGTCCCAAGTTATGCATTCTCCTTTGCTTTTCTGCTTAAGAAGTACCTGTGGTTACTACTGAATTTGTTCTTAAAAATTAGCGTTCTTGGTGATTGACATGTCCAAAATACAGACATTTTGGTCAATTGTGCGGATAGTAATGAGATTATGATGTGCTCAAATATTCCAAAATTTGCATTTTGTATTTCCTGCAATTCGTTTGATTTCATATGAAATGGTTGAAACCCAGAACTAACAAACTCTTTGCGACACATTTTTGAATTATGACTAATTCTGTTTTAGAAGAAACGATGCGTTGTAAGGTTTTCTTATCAGCGATAAACACAAGCTAATCTGAGCGATATATACAAACACCTTTCTGTAGTAACTCAGTGAAAACACAAAATTTTACTTTTCGTTAGTGATTTTCGTCAACGTGACGGCATTTGAAACTTATGTAATTTACTTGCTACCGAACATAGCATAGCTTGATGAATAACTATGCAAATTCTTACAATTCACTGAGTTCATCATCGCTGCAATTCTAAATTATGTAATCAGCTGATGCATAAAGTTCACGTACAACTGCAAACCGAATTTAAGCTCAGCTGTTTCTCAAACCATGAGGGGTTCACGACCTATATCCCACTGACAACCCCAGTTGAAAATTCATAGGCACTTTACCGTTCATGATGCAAATCAAGTGATGCACTCGGAACGTATTTGTTTAACGATAAAACAAAAGCGACCTGGCGCGTGTGAAGGCGCAACTAGGCCCTGTAGCAACGCGTAGTAAGAAAACGGAAACTTTCTTTTTGAACAAATTGTTCTTCGTTTATTGCAAGCGATAGCTAACTGCGAGTCTGCACTGTCTATGAACCAGCACTGGTTGCAGAATTTTAAATACCACGTTGCTCTTTTTGACTGATGGAAAGAGTTCGAACGATTTAATGCTAACTTGACATATTAACCGAATGTCCCCATGCCACTGCCGATGGGTTTCTACTATTTTTCGTCAATTCCCGTCGTCGCACACCATGACAGCACGACAGGGTTTGAAAAGATACCAACCAGAAAAAGTCAAAACCGTCTTAAAAAGACGGCAATGAAAGCTATTTGCTCCAAGTCATCAGTACGGCGATATCGTTTTCCAAATTTCACTTGCTTGGACGATTCTGCTTCACAAGCAACAAAATGATCATTGAAGTGGGACGGAGTAAAAGGAGAAAATAATATCTTTGACAGAGTTTCTTCAATTTAGTTTTTCCTAAGAGCCATTTCAAATGTAGGCTCTTTAGCATAAAGCTCCTTTCTATCATAGCTTTTTTACTCGTTTTCAAATAGGTGCATTGATAAGAGCAGTAAACTAACCGCGTCTAGGTTATTGTCCACAGAACAATTAATAAGCTTTTCACAAACGTTCAAATGCCTCGAACTTATTGAATATGATGAACAAAATAATAGCTGGTATTGAAAAAATGGAACAACTAAAAAGCTTTGGCAAACATTAGTATTTCGCAATGCATAATACAGGATTTTAGCAAAGTCAGAACATGTGGAGAAACCTCAAAACACCGTAAAAATTCTAACATTGTTTGCAATTTATTTCATAGCTGCTTTTCATTTCAGAAAATAAGTTCTCTTCAGCATGCAGGAGTTTGTTCCAGTTTCCAGTGTAATGTAAAACAAATATATGCCTTATAATGAAAATAATGGCCAAAGAAAACGATGTAAACAACATTTTTGCAGACTTGTCGGCAGCAGGAGTAACAGAATAAGCTGCAAAAATGCAGCTTTTATCGTTTTCTTTGACTGTTATCTTCATTATAAACACATATGCCTGAAACACGTGTAGCGGAAGTTGCAAAGGCTGTCGCAGCAGACGTTTTTGATCAACCTATGCATATGCAAAATGGCATTTTTACGCAAAGAATATCACTTTTCAGGAAAACCATGGTTTATAGCGGCGCATACGCGTCAACGAAGTTTCATACTCGCTTCGTTTTCACAATCTCCAACAAAGGAATGCAAGACAAATATGAATAACGACATGCTGGTGCAACATTGCTCAACTTTTTTTGACGGTACCGACTTGACATCAAAATGATGACGCAAGTATTTTTGTCACTTTAGATCTATATGTAACTAAGTACTGTAAAACATGGAAGGCTTGAAAGACACGTGCCTAACAAAAACGCAAAAATCGATTAATTGAATGAAAAAATATAGGCATTTTCAAAGCAATCAATTTCATCGTCATTCATTAAATCCCGCTGACATTGAAGCAACTGCTTTCGATATATCCAACTTGGTGTCAACATGTGTTTTTTTGATATTGCTGCTTCTACATTCTATCCAAAAACCTTAAAGCAGAAAACATACCTGATATGATCTCACAGCGGGCAGGATCTTCAAAAGCTTGCAGCATATGCTAAAATGATTCATTTCAAACTTCTCTTTCGCAGTTAGGATTATTCTTATTCTCTTTGAGCTGACGCCGTCATATAAATTGCGTTCTACATGACGAGATCCAAATCGCTTGACGAGAAACGGCGCAGAATAATATTGCCTTCCTTCCAGGTGCTCTGACAAGTCATCCTGTATCCAATCACTCCACAACAGGGTCTGTAATAAATTTTACATCAAATTGAAAACTATTTTGCAATCGACCGCTTATTCTTTAAATGTCACCCTGATCCTGTGCAGCCATAATTAGTTGAGCGATTCCATGTGCTGGATGGTTTCGTAATTGATTCTGGCGCATTCACCGAAACGTCCACCTGCTACGAGTGCTGCAAACGAGCGGCATGTGATTGCAGTGTTAATCCTATACTCTGCAATATATTCGAGAAACGATTGACAACAAACGATGCTTTGACATTGCCAGAGGAATGAATAAATTCTGGACGTGCTTCAGTTGTTTCGTGAATCTTTACAGTCATTTGACTTTGTCTCTTGTGCAGAAGAAAGTAGGATAGAAAACAAATACATCTAAATTTGGCAAACGTAGAATTTTCCTAAGTATCACCTTCTTTTCTTGCATTAATGACTTCATATATCTAAATCAAGATAAATTTGGAGTTTTCGAAATGTTAAAGGTCTTACTGTAGTTGAAAGGTTTTGATTTTGTATTTGTTTTACAGATAACAAGAAGGTGAAAACTACAAGAGCTTTAGAAAACAGCAATTATAACTTTAGGATTTCAATCTTGCTGTAAACATCCAAAACCGTCAATTTTTCGTGGCATTAAGGTATTTTAAAGCGGTATTACAAATTCATCAGCAAGGCGAAGGTTGAGTAAAAAAAATCTTTCATTAGTTTGGAGCATGGGTATGCCGAAACGCAGCACATTGGACGCTTTGTGGCAAAAGCACTTAAGGCATAAGCACCCAAGAAGAAATCTCTTTTTCAGCCTATTCGTTAAATATTTACTGCAAAATGAACCTTTTTCAGAAAATATTCTCAGTAGGAAAATGAAAAATGTATGGTTTTCAAAAAAAACATTTTGTGCATATTGTTGAAAAATGAGCATTTTGGCGAAGCCATTTGTGCAGGCTAATTAACATGTTCTAATAGTTCAAATATTAATTTCAATTTCGAAATAAAAATTCCGATTCTGGGTGTAAGAGTTGAATGCCTACTACAGACAAAGCTAAAAGGTAAGACATGTACAAGTTGCATTAAAATACTCTGTTCTGCTCTAAAGACGCTAATACATTAATACCTTAGTAGCATCGTTGTTTCACTTCTCAAAGGAGTAGGACGCTCATGCGCCATTTTTTACGAAAAAAACTACAAGTGTATGAGGCTCAAGAGTGAAGACAACCTTATACGATCCAAGCAACCATTACCAGCTAAATGTCCAACTCCGATTAAATTCTCGACTTACCCCGCCACACCAATGGTATTTGAACAAAGTTTGACGCCATTTGCTGACTTCATAAATTCTGATGAAAATAGATGTGCCGTTTTTACTGGCTTGGTCTGCGTAAGTCTATTTTTAAAAATAATAAATTACCCCATTTTAGCTCATGGCTTTTGAAAGCATTGATTTGAAAATTGACGTGGGTTATCATTTTAATGGGCAGCTACGTTTCAAAAACTGAGCGGTAACCTTCAGCTAACACCATTTTATAACCCGCATAATGCAAACCCCACATACCATGCCAAATAACAGGCGGATCTATGCATAAAATATTCTCATAGAAAAGTTTACGGTTTGCAAACACAGTAAGATTCGAAGCGAGTAAGACAAGCTAACGTTACATTGACGAGGTTTAGATGCGAGAATCGATTGATGTCAAATCATGTCAAACGTTAGCTACTGGCACGAAACGGGAATTTCGAAGCTTATTCATTTTATGCGATGGCAGCACGAGCAAACCGCTGCTGTACAGACTCGCGACAAACGCCAGTCTACGTTCAAAAATACTTTTAATTACCCTGACTTTGACAGGACTAACAATAGAAAGATTTAGCACGACAGAATTTCCAGTACCATCGGTATTTTTTTAATTTGGCATTTCTGAAAACTAAAGTGCGTTTTGCGAAAATGGTGTTTGCGCAAACATTGATACATGCCATCGATGGAAGACAGAAGACCTTCCATGAAAACTACGCGCACAGTTCAGCGGACGTCACAGTCAAAGTTCCTGTTTTTAGCAACAAAATCCTTCAGCAATGTTTCTGGGAGTTTTTGACGACATAGCAACTGGTTGCACATATGCTATTCCACTGTGACCCTCATCAAGTTGCTTAACGTTGTTTAAAGCTTGTCCAGTTTAGATTTTGAGCACACTGTGTCAATCACAGTACCAGAAGAGCCAGAAGATCAGCTGGCTGTGTGGCCAAGGTAAAAGGGGAATGTCACTCGACGTTGTCAAACCTTGTGACGTTTGATAACGTCAAACGTCACAACGTCAAACGTTCTTCACTCAGGTACACTCCGTTTAGTGAAAGCCTAATGAGCACAGTCAACTATGTTTGGAAGGTGCAACGTTACTCGAAAACACATATCGATATCAACCTTGTTTTGGTTTTAGCGGAATGTTCATGAAAAAACAACAAGAAAACCTAGTATTATGAAAACGTCGTATTTTCAAACCTAACGTTGATTAGTTGGTTTTGAACACTTTTCGCAAGCAATCGCCAATTTTCTGAAAGACGGACAAGAATGCAGTGTCATGAAACAGCGATTTAGCAACATTGAGAAATAATATGTCTTCGTGAAGTATCAAGTGTAGGCATGCTACCTTATATTGTTTGAAGTCGAGGACACCAAGCGCTGCTGGTCACAATGATAAACACCTGGCGCTCATATGTTGTTTGCATTTGCCGCAATGGATTTTGCAATAAAATTTCGCAACAGCTGCTCACGTGTGGATATCAGAGGAGTACGAGGCGGTCCTCTTGAAGCAAAATGCCGTAGGGTCCCCCTTGAGAGTTTTGCACGTACTTTTTGCATTGTTTTGGTAAAAAGTTTATGAACCGCTCTACAACCACAAACCACAGTTAATAAGTTATGAGACAAGTTATATGTTTTTCAAAATAGGCAAAACCTTTGTGCAAATGAGCCAATAGGAGCCTCTGAACAACTTAACGAGTAGTTTTGGGGTCGCTTTCAGAGAGTTTGTCTTGGACTCCTAAATTCTAATATCCACCCCTGCAGCTGCTATGTTTACTAATTTCAGTGAAAATCAACAGTAGAATTCCACCTCACAGTATTGGCAACATGCATTGATTCAGCGCTACTTTAGTATGGGAAAATGTACCGGTCCCTGTGCAGGGAACTCTAAGCACCGATGCGCCGCTATGATGTGTTACAATTGCAAAGGACAATCACATCCAATAAATGAATGAAAAGTCATTGGATATCACTGTTTTGCAAAATTTTAAATAGAATGCATATATATAGGCTACGGATTCAATTGCATTCGTTTCTTTGAGCTATGTTGTCAGCGCAGGAACAGGATTGATTAGAACTGTTCCACCACAAGCAACATGCCACTTTGTTCACAATATTGTTTAGTATTTCCTTTTTAGTGTTCAGAAAGTGGTTTCATTTTGTCTGTGAATAAAGGTGTGCCGTACTGCATTGTAAAAGGTATGTTTTCTGCTTGAAAGTATTCTTATGCAGAAGCTTTCTATTTTTCTTAACAACATCAAACAGCGCTAAATAATCATCGCAGTGGTTATTTTTTATGATTAAATTCGAGTTGAATGAACCACAAACTCAAATCCCGATAAAATCAGGTGTTAAATACGTCTGGAACGGTCTCATCAGACCAATACTTAAAATCCTCAATACATGTAGCGATTTAACTGCGAACGAAAAATTCTTTGGTCATGTTTCAAAACCAGTTTGATTAAGCAATGTAACCATTTTTATAAATTTTTTTTCTTCACCTAGTTGGTCGCAGAATATCGATTGATGGTCATCCTGCGAACACAATTTCTCTGCGTGGCCACAAAAAGTTATTGATTTAAACCTTTGAAATGCTTCCATTTGCAAAATACGCTTACTGTGTATCTAAGCAGCTCATGCAACATAAACCTTGGATACAAAACTGATGCTCCGGGTTATTTGCGATAAGGAAGAGATTGGGTGCGTTTCAAAATATTCGGTTGCCTTGTACGTTCTAATTCTTACAATGACTGAATTTGCTAATTTTGATTTAGGTTTGTTGGTAAGGGGATCTCGCTGTTTAGGAATCTCAAATTTTGATAAATTTAACTACTTCAAAAACAAACATATTTAAGAAATTTGCTGTGTGTCTCAAGTACGGCTAAATATTGTTGCACATATTTCGGGAGAACACATGAAAGGAGTGCTGGTCGTAAACAAATATTAGGGTTGCATCCTTGCAACTTGCGAAAAGATTTAAAAATCCTAAAATTTCTAAATGTACATATGAACGCTTCCCAATATCAACAATGCATGAAACTTTGTTCAGGTTTCATTCATTATCACAAGCTTTACGTCGATACAATCTGCAATTTAGAATTACAGAGCAATAGCGGTCAACATGAATATTCCAATAAGACAAAAATTTTATCGAATGAATTTGCTCTTCAAATGATGATCGACGTTAATTCAAAGATAAACAAAGTATACTTTTGTAAACCAGTTACTGTAATCCTTTACTGTAGGCGTGTAGGCGCCAAACATCTTCTGCCAGCAGGTCTGCTGAATCATTTTACATTTTTGTATTTGAAATATTCTCATTAATCCAAAGCACAGTTTGATTGCATGGGTTCAGTGGGTTTTCAAATATTTCATGTTCCAAAAATGGAACAATGCCAGGAACAAGGGCACTTTTTTGATTCTCTTGTCATCCACTTCTGTATTCATGAGCTGTTCGCCATGCCATAACTCTACTATGTGATTGCGTCTCTTTCCATTGCTTTGGAATGTGGATACTGTACGTGATACGTCACGAATTCACACAAAAACTTTCGACATGACGTCACACATTTTGCGATGTTATTTTTGCTATATTGGAAATTTCAAAAAAAGAAGACGTTTGAGCAAGATTGGTGCGCTCCAACCGAACAGTGTGAAACAAACCACTGCTACTGTATTGAGCTTTTCATGCAAATGACGCATTTTCACGAATTTTTGTAGCATTTGTTATAAATCGTGTCCTCAAACTACTGTCTCGTGCAACCCCGGTGGATTTTATTCCGTCTACTTTGAAGGATGCATAAAAACTCACAAGGTGTGAAAAAGTTGTTAAAGTAAACTTTTTGAGATAAGAATCCCTATTTACAACCAAGAATTCGCAACACAACTCGCGTGCCACGTGTTTTTTCTTCGTTTTGTTGACTTGCGGATTTTCCTTCTTATACTTCAATGTTAAACAGGTAATCTTCGTTAGAAGCCATAACCCAAATCTTGCAACAAAGCGAATAGTTTTGTTTATTTATGAACATTTTGATACTGTTATGACCAAAGTATCGAACTATTTGCTCATCAGCACTGAGAAACTTTAGAAACATGCCACACTGCTGAAACCTAACTAATGCAAGACTTAATATAAGCCTTAACTTAGTCATTTTATTATCTGGAGGCAAAGCTGCGTTGCGCTCAAAATGCAGATGCTTTTCAGCCTCTCGAAACCTTGCGCTTGTTATGCCCAAAGCCACAGCTAGTACATAAGTATTGACTGACGTTTACCAGTAGATGTCTTCCTGGAAAGTGAGTGGTATCCACGCAGGAGTAAAATCACAACAAACCGTTTACAGAAATAGGACCCAAAGCAAAGTTTGGTCAATTTTTTCCTAGAAAACAATTCACTTTTTTCAAAAACTAGATCAATGTACTCATGGAAGTAAATGGTAAATAGTTCGTATGGCGTTTTAACAACAAGATCAAGATTTTTTCTTTTTCCTCTACTCCTATGGTTGACTGTGGATTGAATTCCTCTAGCTCCATGGTCGACTGTGGATATTATATGTCAACCTGTTCCTGTCACTAGTAAGGGGGGTGCATTTTTATCTCATCTTTTGGAGTCTCCGTATTTTCAATTGCACCTATATGTACTGCAACTTTTCTACGTCTACAAAAGGAAATACTTGGTTGTCGTCTAAGACTCTAAAAAATCATCATTTGGAGGAAGAATACAAAAACCTTATATCATATTCTTTAGTTTATCCTAATATTGTGATTGTAGGTAAAATAAAGCATATTTGGCATACCAATGAGTTCATACACATAAATGATCTGAACTTTTCAAGATTACCACGCTAAACTATATTTACAATTCTTGAGAAAAACATCAATTCTTTTCGCTTGTAGTCTACTGGTGGACTTGGCACATATGCTTGGCTTTATGTTCCACAAAAAGAAATATATACTAAAAAAACTAGTTTGTAAATTCCGCTTGTATGACACGGCAGTAGATTATGAGGTTTAGTTCTAAAATGTATCATCTAACAAACAAATATAATGGTCAATATGTTGTGCTGACTAATTGGGGCAGCTAATCTCCATCATTCTGTAATTGAATTGTTCCAATCTTATTATGAAACCAGCATCTAGCTGAAAAGTTCACAGCTTAGTCTATTGAAAAAGAACCCCACCTCCCGCCATTGTTCCAAAAATGGAACACGCAAAATAAAAACCATATGGTGGCATCGTGGGTTGAGGACCACGTATGAAATTGGTCAGTAATTTTGAGGAAGCCTTCAACAAATAAACTGGAAGAGTTTTAGTAATGCTGATTTCATGCTGTAATATTGCTGGTCGGTCAAAGTCAGGACATAAAAAAACTCAAAAAGCCCGTCGCGTAGTGACGTCATACTCAAAATACTTACGTCGCTGGAAATTTTCAAAGAAACTGGTGTGAAGGAAACTCTTTCAGGAAACAACGTATTCTAAGAAAACAATCGCTAATGTTTTTCTTAGTAAGAGTAGCTCGAAAGAGCATGTTCCAAAATTGGAACAATGGTGCCTAGCTATACTTATTGGTTTTGCCTAGCTATACTTATTGGAAATGTAGTGCCAAAAAATATGCTACCTTCTTTTCTAAATTTAACAATCGATGCGGCTGGACAAACTTTTTCTGTAAAAATGCAGCCACGCAACGATATAAAAGGACCTAGTTACCCATGCACAACAGTCAAACCCGTTTTAGCCGCAATAGGTGCATCTGTATTGCACAGTTAATATGGTTAAATTTGATTTCAACTTGGTGATCTATTCAATATTTTTTTTCTGTCAAGCTACTTTTCCTCAATGGCTGCGAAAGACTCGAACTCCAGATGAATACCAATGCCTTTTGAACGAAGTTAACATGTAATAAGTATTGTGACCAATACAATATATATGTTTAAATATTTTTTTTAGATCAGTGGCGTTTTTGCATTGATTTGAAGCTAAAACGTTTAGTGAAATGAATGCCATTTGATGACTTTTTACGACATTTTAAACAGAAATGGACTTGCAAATAACCAGTTCTCAAAATAGCAGAAGCAATAAATTGTTAAAGCATCTAAAAGAATTGGCACAGCAAAATTTTTGGGCAGTAACTAGCAAACAGGTCTACATCTATGGCTTTGCTTATCGTTTTTGGCATGAGTGGATAGGTGATTTGCAGGAGTTACACCGTTACGCGTAGAAGGTAGACAGTCTAGGAGATAAACTGCATCTGCTTTAGACAAACTTCTCAACCAAACAAAGCGAACCCTTGACTCTACGTCGTATTTAGCGAAAAGAAATTTATCCAAATTATCCAAATATGTGCAAAATTTCGTTTCAGAAATTATCATTTCCCAGCTTTTGTTGAAACAGAAGCCCGTTCTCTTGATAGTCGCTGAAATGCCATCAAAACTTCAAGATATGCAAAGATTGAGACCCATCTAGAACGCTCTAAAGCCCTACGACTTTGCATAGGTAAGACCATGTTAAAAAATCTTTGAAAAGCAAGGTTACACCATACAGATAAAAAACAAAAATTGCTTTCAACCACCTTCACTTGATAATCTGTGAGTGTATTTTCGGTTGCCTTCATTATTGTACTTTCTACAAAGATTCAGACAAGTAAAGGGAACATGGTGTGCCAACAAAGTCTAGAAAAGCGCTACGCCTTATAGTAACAATTGCATTTGGCAAGGTTTGTAGTTTTATGAGGGTATTCACTAATAGAGTCACTTTCTACAAGTGCATCTTCTCTGCACTACACAATGACTGTACAGACGTCAAGAAAAATGCGTTTTTTTACTCGTATGCACATACATATAATGTATCTGTGTGCATATAAACGACATCAAGTAAATACAGTGATAAAAAGCACGCGCAGCTTTTGCATCATCTACATAAATTTCCAGACAATTTTATTTAAGTTTCTTACAAATGTCGGTATGCAGTTAGTCTCCTAACGTCTGAAACGTTAGAAGTACAAGTAACAATTTTTCTGTTTTAAAGTTATGAGAACATAAATACAGTAATATTTTGATGTTAAGAACATTTTACCAACGATGCGTCTAAATCAGATCTATCTTGAGCAAAATGCAATTAGAAAATATGTAACAAACAACATGTAAGCATTTCACAATCAACCAAAATTTCAAATTGCAAACTCAAAGTTTTTTTGCAGCCAGAAACGTTTGAAAAACATTAAATTCCCACGAACGATAACTTATCTTAGAACCAAACAATTATATCCACAAGACTCCACATGGGTACACTGTAGTTTAAAAAATTGTAGAGAACAGGAAAAACCAGACAAAAATCAAAGTAGCAGTAGAATGTACCTCAAGGGTTTTCATTTCAATTTGCTTGTTACAGCTTTTGATATGCACAACGATATTTATGCATCTTGAAGATGATAAATGGATGGTGATTACTGTAGTTTGACAAAATAATCAAAAAGTTTGCATTTTTCTGAAATTCAGACGTTATTGCAAAATGTCATACAATATCAAGGATGTTTTTTCAATGCAATGTAGACTATACTTTGTAGTAAAGCATAAAATACTCATTCTTTCCATTTCATCAATAGTGAAAACTGGTTCACCATTTGTACTATTTTAGCAAACAGGCAATGGCTCCATTTTCAATTTACTACAAGGAAACCGCAGGAAGAATATTACAGGAGAACTGGATATTAATCAAAAAATCTAGTCAAATTAGCAAAAATTGTTCATGTTTTTGTTATTAGCATAGTAACAAAAAATTTGACAAATACCGGAAGTGTTGATCTTCCATGCCAGGTCAAACTCGTTTGCAGGTCACGAGCAATTTCATCAGTCTGCGAATAGGTCTTGTACAAGAATTCTGATGACCTGTTTTCGATTTAATGAAGTTTAACGATGTTGTTTGGATACCTTTTTGAAGTTTTTCTTTGTGGCAAGCAGGTTTGCAGAGCTCTACTGATTTGAAGAAAGTTGATCAATCCATTTGAATACGACAAAATGTTTTTATTTCACTGAAAACGTTCTAAGTAGAATGTTGTTTCAATCACACAAAACACCTAATTAAAACCTTTTCACATTGCTTGCTTCTTCAACTTTCCAAATGTGTACACATGCTCCAATGAATTGCCTATATTTTTCATTATTTTTTCAAAATACCCCACGGCTGTGGAATAGCACCTTAGCTCTCATTCGTTCTCAAAAATCATTTACCAACATAAAATTGAAAATGCGCAACAAGCGGTTTTGGCCGCATATGGAATTAATTATCACCGATAATAACTGCAAATATATACTTGTCAGATCAGTCCCCTGCTTCCACAAAAAAAACACCACTGGTCATGTTATTTCTTCAGTGAAAAAAGGCTTGTAATTCTCATTCCTTTTGTGAGATTTTGTTTGATGGTTTACTGCAGATTGTTTTTAAAATGAATCAGGTTGGCTGGCATAAAAAACGTAGATTTTCGGTTTTGACAGCCCTAGTTTTTTTGTTCGTTCCAGAAACAAAAAACTCAGCAATGTTATTTCTGTGAAGCTTGTGCAGGGAGGTTTTAAATAACCCCATTCTGAAGCGGTCTCGCGAAAAGTTGCAAGTGGTGAGTGAAGACCACCTGGTTGCTGCTCGGAATCCCAAGACTAAATCTTGGGATTGTCCATTGACTATTCCTGCGTTCAAGTTCTACTCTGGCGAAACAGTGGGAGAACGAAGTGTGTCGCCTTTCATCGATTTCATTGATTTTAACGAAAACAGGTGAGCCTACAAATTACCAACAAAAATCTTAAGATTTTTCTCAAAACTGAGTGGCGCTTAAGTCCTTTACGGCAAACAAAGAAATTAATTAAATTAGACAGGGTCAAAATATACTTGATGGAATTTAACCATGAATCAACCTCCTTGACTTATGGTAAAGATCTTCTGCGGATCCAAAAGCGTTTCTGACAGCATGAAGTCTTAATTTACATAAAATTATGGTATGAGTATCGCTATATTATGTGGAGCGTAGCGATGTATACGTTTTATTTATTTCAAAAAAATAAACACTTCCTTTCTAAACTACAATAATCGCATTAAACTGTGCTTTGATATGTGAAGCAAACGGTAAATGCGTCAAGCCTCTTTATCGCAATAGGCTATCGCTTAAAAACGTCTGGAACATTTAGTGATGATCTATCAGCTAACGGAAAATTTGGCTGACTTGAACGATTCTTAAACGGAATATGCAAACACATTTTCCAGAATTCCACAGTACATTGTACGAAAAAGATGCTTGTGTAATCACTGCCTCCTGCCTTCAAACGACAAGAAAGTGTTTCAGGAAAACCCTATGTACAACTCAGCCAATGTATCCGTTCCCGTACTGGTTTTACGTCGAAACAGAAGAACTGGAATTTTTGAACATGTTCAAGAAGATATCGTTGTCGGTTGCACATGTGTTGTATCACTTTGACATATTCTATAGCGACTTAGATGAGTTTTATATCACCGCTTCGTGAGTTTTTTGAGGTGCGCTTTATTAATTAACTTAATATTAGTTGTATATTTGGCCGTGATATTCATTTGTAAATGAATTGAAATCCTCAATTTGAACTAATCGTTCTATTTAACCAGTATCTGCTTAATGTAGCTTTTTCACATCTGACATCAAGATTGTTAGCGTTCATTTTCATGGTTAAATTTTGCAAGTTTGGTTATAACAAATCCACCGCAAATCGGAGATGTAGAAAAAGAAATCAGCGTTCGTAAGAAGTTTCTTACTCGTGGAAACTACTCCTTCGAGACATCTCAACAGGCGAAAGCGTGTTTCCTAGCAGTTATATAAATTGAGAGTTTGTGGAATTTTACTTTCACTAAAGTAACAGAACGTCACGACAGATCGTTGCATAAACCTTTTCAGCCGGCAGCAGATATTGCTGCTGCACAGTTGCTTTGTGTTGTAAAAACAGGACCTTACTTGATAATCGATTTGGTTTCTGATCACGTTTGAACAAAACGTGAAGACCTCCCCAAAAGCAAGATGATTTTGCTATTTAAGATTTTATCTTTTCATTTTTCGCATGCCTGTTGTTCGGTGCTTTTCAAACACGCAGTGCTTGTTGTTTCATTATGTGTAGACTTGTGACGTTTGATCAGATCCACAGTAAGACAAACTTAACTTAACAAAAACAAATTACGTTTACATTATGTGAGTTTGCTCAGCGTTTGTACAATGGTCGTTAAAATACTTTTTTCATTTTTTCGGTTGAGACATACCGAATTAGCTTGGTGAATTGGGTAGAGTGTTATAAGCAATTTTTTCTCGTGCAAATTAGTTTTCACACGAAACTTGTTTCTTGCGCTCCAAATACTGCTCGTATAGCATCTTCCACTCAAACCATGTCATTGCTTATGTGTGGGCTAATGTCAAAAATATAAATCTTCTTTGTGATGATTACAGAAACTTGTACATAAACTTGCGTGTTATTACAAATTTACTCTGTCAAGCACCATGTTGAAGTGTTTGTAACTCTACAACGTCAGAGGATTAATTCATGGTATTATGCACCTCTGAAGAATAACGAATTAGCCTACAGTTTTTGCAAAATTTCTTATAGTGCACAGAATACCTCAATTACTATTTAATCTGATTTTCGGGTTCATTTAGTTCAGAAAAGCATAAAGATCTAGTTTGCTAACAAGCAAAGCTTAGGGTTGAACTAGGGGTCTCAAACTCAAATTGCTCCGAGGACCAAATGAGGACTTATAAAGCAATCCGAGGGCCGGTTTATGACGCTGACGCAAAATGACGTTACGTGAACCTTACTACAAACAGCATTTAGATCTTATTTCCTGCGAAAGGTATCGTGAGTAATTGGCATATCATTTCTAGTCGTCTCTACGTTCGTTAAAAGAAACTTTTTCACTCGCTATCCGAGCACTTTTAAACACCGGTGAATAAACCTAATCCCGCAAATGTTAATTATTTGGAAATTCCCAAAAAGCATCACGGGCCGCACAAAACGCCCCCGCGGGCCAAATGCAGCCAGCGGGCCGCGTGTTTGAGACCCTGTGTTAAACAATAGCTATAATGAGAAGAATTATATATTTGAACTACGGCACGACTGCACGCGACTTTATAGATTTTTCTAAAGACGTGCATAAAACTAAAAAATCTTTTGCAAAAAACTTTTCTGTTAAGGGGTGTTTTCGTTTGTTTACTGTAGTGTTCACAAAGCAAAATTATTGTTTGGGTGTAAACGTAACTTGTGAAAGAAATTTGAGTTTTTCAGCAAATTGATGTTCCGCACTTTCAGCACCAAATCGAAGATGAGCATTTAAGTTATTCAGAGTAATTTTTGAAAACACTGACTAACATAAAAATCAACATTGTTCCCACCATCATCGAGGCTACTCAAACGTTTCAGGAGCACCGGCGCGTTTTTCAACAACTCAGCCAGTATTTTCAAGCTCATTTGACCCGAACAAGCTAGCCTGTTGTATTTCGAAAGTCTTTTGTCATTTCCAAACTAAACAATAATTCCCTTCCAACAGACGTGGGGGCACGGACAGAAAAGACACAAAAATTCCGAAATCCGCCAGTAGCCCTAATTGGCGGTCTGTTGGTGATCCATGTCGCAATGTGTTCGAATCTTGCGAAAGTACATGCAAACGCAGTAAATTAGATTTATATATGAAAATTTCTGATTTTCAGGATAGTTCGTAGTTTTCACGCACATAACTTCTATGAGCACAAAACGGGCAATTTCTTTCACGACGATCCCTGGTCTTCAGAAACTCATCATCAGTCACAAACAAGTTCAATAGTGGCGTTCCAGCCCAAAAATCTGGGGGCGGCAACAAAGCTTGGGTGGGCAAAATGTTTGATTTTAGGCGAATAACACTCTTTTGTTTGGTATACCGCCTCTCGAAGCACAAAATGACTATATATGCTAAAAATCTGGGGAGGCCATGGCCCCTGGGCTCCCTTGGCTGCGCCTGCTATGAAGTTTAACAAAGTTCGTTTATTCATGTAGCTGCGGCAACGCTTTTTCGGAGTTAACACGTGTGCAACAAGATTAAAACAAGCTTTGTTTTGACAGACTGATGTGTTGTTGAATTTACGACACACAAGGTAACTCAGCAAAGTACTTGGGCACATAGATGAGCACGAATCAAGACTGGATCAGAATTGAAGTATGTTTTGGCCGGATGAGGATCAGATCTGACGGCATTTTTTGAAAATTGGCGGATCAAGACTGACTCGAACTGCGAAAGTTTTAGTTACTTAAATGTGATTTTTCTAACCATATAAATTTATTTTTATCCGTTTTTTTTACGTTTGGTGACAGAGGTAGTGATGCATAAAATTTTCGCGGTTTCGACCCTCTATGAACAAGCATTACCAGCACCGTTTTACGCACTGCTATATCCCGCGTCCCGCCTACGGTAATCGGCCTGGATACTGGACAGGGAAGGTCAGTGCATTGATGTGTACAAGTGTATGCTGCACCTCAGCCTCATACACCTACCGCACATTTTGTTGCATTATTTGTTGCTGTTTTTTGGTAGTCCTGCAATGCAAAAGCTTGACTGCTTTATTTTCTTGAGATAAGTTTCCCCTGAACTTTGTGTGTTGTATATGTACATTGGATTTTTCAGAGCTTGATTTACAGCTTTGATTTGAACTGTAGTGTACATTGAATAGCTTGCAAATTATCACTTAATATTTGTTTTTCAAAGCCACAAAATAAAAAGGGTGTGACGCAGATCAGAACTGGATCGGAGTGATGATTTTTAAAAAATTTGCGGATCAGGACTGGACTCTGAAAAGTTTCACAGTCCCCTCATTTCTGCTTGGGCAAAAAGCACTTGTAGAAAAACGTCTTTTACACAATAGCAACGTTCAAATGTGCTATACAACACTTTCAAGTGTGCTATACATATTGCATATATGCGTTGACCTCTCAGCGGTTTTGGCAGAAGACTCGAAAGTATGCACAATGCACACAGGAGCTCCACGATTCCGGTACGCGAACCACCTCTCATTTCGGTGCGATGGATGGCAGGTTTCGCAGCGTTGTCGTGGTTCACTGACTTCCACCAATATCGCTGACGTCAATCCAGGATGTGTGTTGTGGTTGATAAATAGCAACCCGCAAGAAAACCTCGTGTTGAAAAACGCCTTTGCGCCAAAGGCTTGATCACTTACTTTTCATGAGTGAAACCTCTAGCGCAGACCTGTGAGTTTAATTAGCCTTGGAACAGACATCGAAAACTCAGTGCTTTGAAGTTTTCCAAAATGCTGACATGTTGACTGACAACTACGTGCACGTGTTTCCTGACTAATGGAATTTCACAAACTTTTTAATTCAAAATAATTTCGGCGCCTTCCCAGAGGAGATTGCTGCAAAGTGAGCTAGCAAAATCTTGACATATTAACGACGTTAAAAATGACTCATGCGCGTCACATCGACTTCTCTTATCGATATCCCTGATGTGCTGCAACCGCCATGCTTGCTCGAGCGCTCCTGCTTCAAAAATATCATCTTTGTTTTGACCAAAAATGGAATAGTTGCCGTAAGCACCGATTCTTCTTTGGCACACGACTGTTATGCATACCCACGTCAGGCGCGGATTTACACCATTAGGCTAAAAAAACTTAAGCCTAGGGCCCCCGATTTTTGGAGTCCTAAAATTTCGGGAGTAAGGACGATTTCCAGCATTTTTGGAAGCAATTGTGCTTGTATATTTGTTTTGGTTCAACGCACGTTTTTTTACTATGCCGCTAACAAAAGATCTGTATAGAATAGGGGTTTCCAAATTTTTTCATCCGAGGGCCACATAAGTTATTACACAACAGTGAGAGGGTCGGACATGTTACGTAATGTGATTGTTTCGGGATATGTTACATTCTGCCAAATCGAAAAGTAATTGTCAATTAATTTTTTATCATTTACAAAATGTATTCGCGGGCCGGATTTGGCCCGCGGTCCGTAGTTTGGAGAATGGTTTCGCAGGCCAGATGAATAGCTTCGCGGGCCGTAGTTTGGAGTCCCCTGATATAGAAAAATGAGCGCAAAGGATAGAAGTGAGTCACGATGAGCATTCTCTTTTCATGGATTTGAGACCTGGTTATTGCTACGTTTAATGTGTGGAGCAAAACGCCTGAATGCTTTTTTAGATTACACGAGGCCAGTGAGCTACTGTACTTTCGTTCAGCCCGGGTCTATCTCTTGTTGCTTTTTATGCATTCAGGCGTAGCATACTTCTATACTCATTTATTTTTATTATGAAGAATATCAAAACATTCTCTTAATTTATAGGCCTACATAGTGTTGGCTGACAAAATTGTACATATTAGAAAAAAATCAAACAATATATTGCAAATGCAAACAATTTCTTTTAAAAAGAAACACATTAAATTTGAATTGTACAATAAATCATTTAATGCAAGTCATGTATCACTTGTGTTCGAAAAATACAATTTCATCCAAACATTAATATATCCAGCCTTTTCCGGTTAAATTACACAAAAATGCTCCTTTCCTCATCAAAGCTAGATTGCACAATCTGCCCTGAGTTACTATTAGTCATTTAGGCAAGGAGATATGAAAGGACCATTCTCAGTTTACCTTTAGCGTCTCCAAGAATTTTGTTCAGGAGGGGCCAGTCAATAACGTCGTCAGTCACTGACGTCGTTTTGAGTCCGAGTGTTCCTTCCGTTTGGTTTCTAATAGTTGAAATTAATATAAAATTCTTAGCAGGTTTGTTTCGGGGGAGCATGCTGCAAAGTCTTGCTATTCTGTATGCTGAACACGCTTTAGCGAGAAAGACAAAGTATGACAAAATTTTCAGCGATTTTGCAGACAAAAGTCCTGTCGATCGCCGATTGCCGACTATGTACAGTAACAGGCTGTTAGGTGTCGTTAGAAGTACATGTGCCTTATTCAGAGCGAGATCTTGACACTTGAAACTGTGCAATTGCACAGGGAACTCAATAAATATGTAATGGGAGTGTTGTCAGTTAACTTCACCGCTGACGTTTTCGTTAGCTTCATTATGATGGTTTTTGTTCTTGATATCGAGGGAACTCGGAATAAAGTAATATGTTGATGAATAGGAATAACTTATTCAGTGAATGTAGCGAGCACGTGTAGTGCTAATTTGTACGACATCAGTCGTCGCGAACCGTCCAGAAGGGCCCCCAATGTAAAATAGCCTAGGGCTCCGAAAATGAAAATTCGCCTCTGACCCACGTGGAACAATTACCCCCCACCTTACTGGAAATATACAAAAATTTTGCAGATTTCCGAAGAATTGCTCGACAGAGCGAATATAAAGGTTATCTACTGAAAGAATTGATCTAAGTATCCTACAATAAACGACTTGCACAGTCTAGGTAAATAGACAGGATAAATCATTGATCCACGATGTCGTGGATACAGTACATTCTTTTTCCTTTCTCTGTACGTTTTGTTTTATTCATCATAACCGCTAACGTGCAGGAAGTAAGCACAAACTCGCAGATCAGAAAAATATAAACATAAATTTTACAAAATGGACAAGTTTTCGCTGAGGGTACAGGCAGGAACAGCATATCTGTTGAAAGAAGCAACAAAGTGATCAAGGTAGAAAACAAATTTTACCGGAACACTAACCTGCTTGAAACCCTTAACCTACGCAATTACCCCACTGGTCTTTTCCTTTCAGCAACATCTTTTTCAGCTTTATTTCTTCCATCATATTCAGCAGGTCAAGAGCGTTTTTCCTCAGTTTATGAAACAATCAACTCCAACTTAGTTATGAACTTACAGATTTTCGACCTCACATCAACATTAGTGGAAAATGCCGCATAATTGTGACAAATAATACTTGGCTATCCCCAAAAATTTTAATGATAATATTTCCCTGCTTGTGTTGGACTATGTGTAACCACGTAAAATCCCACATGGACATCCGCTGGATTGTGCCAAATGGATCAAACAACGATTTAAGCGAAACAATGTGCATCGCATCAAGTGCTCAGACCAGGGGAAGGAAATGTATCTATAATCTTATAGTTGACATAAATATTCCTGAAAACCTTCTCTCAGTTGGAATGTATTACCTGTTTACATTTGTAACATTCAAACCAGTGTTTACAATCCACAAGAAATGCGTTTGTCAAAGCTAAGGTAAACGTGTAATGAACATAGGTCCGTCGCTGGTGGGGAGCCGGTTTGCGAGCAACCATCATTTTAGTTGGTGTACCGCAACTATAAATTAGTGATGGCATATTGGTTAGTCCTTCATTGAAAGCGCTTGCCGCCTTCTCCCCGTTTTAGTTGGCCCTTGATGAAATGGATATTGGCTTGATACCTTCCACGTGGAAAATGAACCAATTTAGATAAGGATAAAACATTTGGATACAATTCCAGATGCAAACTCTGCTGATCTACGGGTTTCACTGAAGTCTTTTGGGTACCTGGATTTACGTGACTATTGTTACTCAAATCACCGCCATGACGTTAACAATATTTGAACACAGATAAGTAGGTGAACGAAACCAAACACAAACCAGTGAAAAGTTGCAGCATTATACACATAACTAATTCCTTGTTTTCAAGAAATTAAGCAACCTACTTAGGTCGAGCGTGTAGATTTATATCCCTTAGATTTATATTCCTGAATTTTCACATGTTTTGCATTAGAATACCAAAAAACACATAAAAAATGTTTCGATCTGGGTAGCCTAATAATCCAGTCCAAACTTTTGGTAATATTGTCCCAGTACGAGTCAAGAAATATTCTTCAACGTGCCAACGAAACTTTTCTTCTCACCGCAGTTGGGTGTTTGCAACAATTTTGGACTCAGATATGCAATCGCAATTACTTAGAAAGCTAGACTGCCAAAACATGAACTTTGCTAGTTCATGAGCTTGGCGAAACAAATAGAATATTTATAAGGAGGAAAACATTATTTTTCAAAATACGTGAAGTACATCTACAGTTTTCATGGAAGTAGAAAGAAATATCAGCGAAAACAGACTTGAGTTTACAACACAATCTTCGTTGGTGAATTTGACGCCGTAAGACGAAGTATTGTGTTGTTTTTGTGACGTAATAATGGTTTGCACAAGTTAATCGATTATACAGAATGGCGAAGAATATGCAGCATTGCATAGAATATAATGAAGAAGCCAGGGCCGCAAGCAACTGATGTTTTCGGGGCGGGGCAAAATGACTGCAACTTGTTATCGTACCATTTCCGGGGGTAAAACCATTGTAACTTGTTATTGTTCCTAACAACCAAACATGTTTTTGAAAATCTTGGGGGGAAATTGCTCGGTTGCCCCCCCCTTACTTGCGGGCCTGGCAGAAGTTATAGCATATTCAAGAGCGACCAAAACTCTACTCAAGTAACAGCGCTTCCTGGTTCCTTTGTCACAAAGGATTGGCTTTTCCCAATAGTCTCTCTCAACATTGGCAACTGCCACATTCTTACAAGTCCGGTTGTCAAATACGAAATTGTAGACTACATGTGGCTTATATTTATACATATGGTCTAATCTACAGCGTAATCATACATAGTCATATCATATAATATACAGCAGTGGAAGATTCAGCCTTGGTGTTTGGGGTTAGTCGCGAATCTATGTGTTCCTCAGGTACCTAAAGAATCAAACAAATAGCACTGGCATATCGAGACTACAGGTTTTAGTGGCCCACGATATATCAGTCAGATATATCAGGTGACTTAGCTATGTCGCAGGATTCATTCCTTAGTTGCAATAGTAATTGTGGCATTTGCCTAAATGGCCACCTAAGGGAATGGAGACAAGTTTTAATGTGCCTCCTTTTGTTCACTCCGGGATTACGGATCTGGGTTGAAGTGATACTGAACATTTTTTCACTGTAGCCTGCAAAAACTCTCGAAAAAACCAGTTTTTGTTGCCTTTTTTTGTGTGGTGAGGGGTGCATCATGTCCGAGCGGCCCATGTTCGTACTATGACCTTTGCGTGCCACTTTAATAGAAGTGTTTTGTTTCATGAAAATAATAAATACGTTGATGCTGCAGTCATACAGTGGAACCAGTAACACTGCATCGCACTGCACTGCGAGAAGCTCAAACGTACCACTTTCAGTCCACGTCAGCAAGTAGCAATTACATATTTTTTACCACCATCACTCATATAATATATGGTGAACACGTAATCAAAACTAAAAGCGTAGATTTGCAGACTCAAGGGGAGACGTCGAGATGTTTAATGCAAAAGTGGCATCTTAAAAGAATCTTTTGTGAGGTAGCGGAGCAGATAAGGACTTTCATTTTTCAGTCAGCGTCCATACACGCTCCTGTGGGCGTTTACAGTGGCGTACGCAGAAAATTTTCATGGGGGGGTTTCATTCAGTGGCATAGGGTAGTCATTTGTATTTTGTGTGCGCTGATTGTGACGTCACAATTTGACGTCATAGTCCTGTTTCCAAACCAACGTTTTGGCGAAGTTTGTTGACATAATATGCACATTTCTCTATACACCCACTCTCCTTAGTCTACGTGCCATTGCACTGAAGATAAACTATTAGGCTATCGGATGTAATTTCAAGCTTTTTGGTTACACGTGATGTCTTGTTTCTGCCTGCCCGTTGACAGAACCAAGCATGCAAAATTCAAGAAATAAGTCTCTACTGTTCATGACTCTGAATTCTTAAATATCCGTTTGTGGATTCTTTATGTTTAACTGCCTTGCAACTTTGAGAGATAAATGTGCCGTCAATAGTTTTAATTCTGTTCTCTGGAGACAATAACACTAGCCCAGCAGATTAAAAGCAACTATCTTAAAGATAACCACTGGAATCCCCCGTTTGGATTTACACATTTGAAAGCAATTGTATTCTTATCATCCACGGCATATCATACTATATACATTTACTGTGCGATTAAATGAAACACTCAAAGAAACAACTGACTATTATGCGCAACGTACAACATATTATTACGTTTCATTGCTGCTCAATGAGCTATACCAATAGAAATAACAATGCAAGTTTACTTACAACTTCTTTCAAGTACACGGCAATCTCATTCAGGACAATATCGTCCAAGAAAGTAGCATTCTCATTCAACATCATTTCATCCAGGAAAATAATGATCTTATTTAAAACTTCAAATTCAGTCTCCAAATCAAACTCTATTTCTTGGTTCATAATAATTTTTGGCAGAGCCTTGCTCACATAAGACTTTAAAATTTTATTCTTGCCCAATCTGGCAGCATGTTACTTTTTCATTAAACATCCGAAATCAACGAACTGTTGTCAGGTCACATGCACTGTCATTTATAGTGTGACCTGCCTTGTTTTTCTTATAGGACCGGTCCGCAAAAATCGTCCAGATGTTATTGCACCAGCATCGCCTGGCCAAGCCTTTGCTTTTTCTTTTTATTCTTTATCGGACATTGTTTTCGTGCAGCCCATCGCAGAAATGTTGATCACGTGAGATCCGGTTGAAACAAGTTTTGAGCGACGAACCTTTGCATGCGCGTTTTCGTCAGAGCTCTTCAACCCCGTATTGCTTGGTCTTCCCACCATACGTTGGCTGTTTTTTGTCAGACAAAGTTTCGTTTATTCTTTTATGACTCAATTCGTTATGCGGTGCATTCGCTGACCGACAAAACATGTTTCTCACGTGTCAGTCCTTTCGGACAATTTTGCACTCGATCATGGAGACTTTTGTCTCACATGTTTTTCTTGCTGGCTTACAAATTGTTACGGTAAAAGATATCTATTTATTTGGCTTGTGGGCCAAGATACTTTTCCGTATTTAGCTACATCCGAAATGCCTACATGGGTTCGTCCATGGATGTAACAAGGACGGTGTTCACGAAAGCCATGTTCGCTTGACCCCCCTAGAAG
>Ga0210059_1003052_pt1 | contig 26609 bp, 13 predicted proteins | sample Ectturendosymbi2_FD_188042 | JGI IMG/M metagenome (GOLD analysis project Ga0210059, IMG submission 188042) | Ecteinascidia turbinata endosymbiont from Florida, USA - Sample 2 (SPAdes) (version 2) | ecosystem: Host-associated > Tunicates > Ascidians > Unclassified | place: Key West, Florida... | reverse complement strand
CCATTAAACAGCTCTCTAGCGCAATCGGCGGAGGAGCTAGGGCGTTGGTAAGGCAACTGAAATTGCTGGTTTTAGGCTGAAATCAAAGTACGAATATATCGTACCCCGGTTCTCAAAGTGTTAAGAAGCTGGCAAGGGGTAAACAGGAGAAATAAGGTTGAGAACCCCTGATCTAGCTGACTTTTTATGCATCACTAGTTTTCGATTTGTTTAGGCAGATCGATCACAATGGTTCCAACAAGCCTGTATCTGTTCTTTACCCACGAGTAGCTATACATTTACCAGGAACATAATAAAAAATAAGAGTTATCTTAAATGTAGCCTAGCAAGCTTCAAAGTGTCAACAGTGGGTGCACATCATTCCAGCTGCTCACCTCTGCTCTACTGCTTCTATTTGACATGACTTTCATGCAGACCAATGTTTTTGCAGTTGTGAACTGCCCCGTTGTAACACTGAGAGTGTTCTACTCTAGTGTTTTAATGTGCAACTTGATATTTTTCCAGTTATGCAATGCTTTGTCATAGTGTTGAGTACTGCGTTTTGCTCTAGTCCAGGGCTACTTACATGGTGGACCATGGTCCGAATTCAGACCTTTGGATGGTGACTACCGGACCTCGTCAGCCTCTCAAAGGTGCATTTCATACCCAGAAGTTTTTACCTCAAAATTTTGTGTTTTTGCCTGTACTTCTAAAGCATTAACTCCTCGCCAACTGTGTAAGTGATTGTCAATCAAGGTGTTGTTTAACTATATTGCAGCGCACACCTGAGTTGGGCTAGCTATGCTTATCTGGTTCGAAGTAATTGTTTCATCACAATTGTTCAACAATATCTTGACACTACAATGTCCATCCTGGTGAAAATAGTGGATTCAAGGCTAGAAAATAGCAATGAAACCTTTTCTTTCAAAAAACAATGCAATTATACAAATTACTCGTGCACAATCATGAAAGATGCTTGACTACGGAAAGAGTTTTGCAGGGATTTTGGTCCTTTGGGAAAGATTTTTTGTTTTTTGCGGGAAGTCAACAAAATGTGAAGAAAAAGCTAAGACATTTTCAGCTTTTTTAGAAAATGATAAAGAATGGGAAATTGTTGAATTTTTGGCTGACATAGTGTAACACCTCAACAACTTCAATGCAAAACCGAAGGAGTAAAACATACTACTTTTGATTTGATCACTACTACTCACCCTTTCCATAAACACTTTAATATCTTCAAACATTTCATTCAAAACGTACCCAGTTTTCTGAGGCACTTGGGAAAAATAAAAGCAAGAAAGATTCCAATTACATTCAATTTCTTGAAAAGTTGATTACCAACATTGTTGAACAGTTTGGCGACTTTTCTTTTCGAAAACAGTTGCTACTCTTTCCTCAAAATCCTTTCAAGTGACAGACATTACCAAATTTTCAACTGAAGCAAAAAGACACGTACACATATTTAGACTGAAGACGTAGTGGAAATTTTATGAATGCCTGAGTTCTGCTGGGCATCTTCGCTTATATTTCTAGGCAATGACCCATCATTCATTGCATTCACTAATGAAAGTGGTGGACCGGAGCTCCAGCAGCTTGACACCACTGGGGTGGATGCTGTCAAACTTAAACTGGAATTAATTGAATGCCAACAGAATGTAGCAGTGAAATAAATATTTTTTGATGGCACACAATCTGGTTGTCTTGGAAATAAGAATGGTAAAAATCGTCGCAAGTTTTACTGCTGAAAATATGGACAAGAAATCAGGTGTGGACAGATAAAAAATTATAACATTGCATGATGAGGGGTACTCAAAAAGTAAAATATCTGAAAAACTGAAGTTCAGCAAGACTGCAATCCATCCACGATACCTTCCTTCAATTTTAAAAGTGGTGCAATTGAGCTGAGGCTTTGCAAAGGCACATCTCTTAGCTTTCATGAAGGTGTAAGACTACGTTTTCTTGCAGATTCACTGAAATGACATTCCATGGTAATTGTACTGCCATCTACACCTGTGGGCAACAAATCTGGTCGAATCTTTTTGTTCAAAGTGGTGGGTGAGTGCACTACCATCGTCCTTTTCACTTTGACTGGTAACGTTGCACCTACCAGCCCTGTTCAAGTCCTGAAAACTAACAAACGTCTAGAATCTGGAAAGTGTCTAATAGATTACAGTCTTACTGAACTTCAGTTTTTCAGAAATAGCCTTTCTGAATAACCCACTTCATGCAATGTAAGAAGTTTTGACCTCTCTTCAACTGATAACTGATTTTTTGCCCATGTTTTCAGCATCAAGACTTGCAATAACATTGACCATTTTGGTTTGCAAGACAACCAGATCGTTAAAAAGCCCATTCTTAACATATTAACGACCGTGATTGGTTGGCCTTTTTTTGGCCATAAATTGCCAGCTGCTAGAGCTAGAGAGCTGATCAAACCCTCTACGGATTCTGCAATTCTTCTAGTTGACATTGAAAAAAAAAATTTTTTGTTTTCGGTGGGGTTTTCTGGAGATGACGTCACAATGAGGGCATGTTTTTGAAATTTTGGTCACCATTAGCCGGCCCTGGGCGCCAACCTATTGACCCATTCTATTGGCCTAAAGTTTTGTTGAAAACTAGGTCAAAATCCACGTCTATAGAGCCCTGGATTGACTTGCTAGCATATCTTTAGTCAAAATTGTGGTCAAAAACCCAGTTTTTGGCCTAATTCAAAACATTTCACAAAAGGGATAATTTGCCCTTTCAGGGCAAACTTTGGCCAGCCATAACTAGGCAGCAGAGTGAGCTAGAGAGCTGTGCAAAGCCTGTAAAAATGAGTGGCGGTGTGTAGTTTAGATCTAAAAAAAAAAATTTAAATTTGGTTGGGGGATTTGGGCCAATGGGATCATGACAAGAGCATGTTTTTTGGTTAATTATATAACGTCATCATCCGATGCCACGTGCCAATATTTTGGATCGCAATATTTTAGGATTCTAGGCGAGAATATGCGTTTTTAGAGCCATTGATTGAGTTTCTAGCGTTTCTGGTTCAAAAGTTTGACATGTCACATTCGCATGATTTTATGGGAGAGACTGGACCTCGAAAAATTTTGACATTTGTAACTGGAGCCTTTAAGCAGAAATTGTAAAATCCGAATCCATAAAAATACTAGAATACTGCAAGATTTAAATCCAAGTCTATGTTCATCTCATGTGAATTTTGAATCGATTTCCTATTAAAAATTTGTGATTGATTCCTTGCTTCTTTCATTCTATTTCAACAAGCAAAGTTTAGAAAATCCAGTTCAGCAAAGTTCGGCAAAGGCTATTTGAATAAGTGTAATTTAAATTCGATAAAGTGTGTTTTCTGTTATACTGTTAATAATGGCTGTGGAAACGCGAAGCACATCTGCTGTGGCCACGAAGCAAGATGTGAATGAATTATCAGAACAGTACGAAGATACACTTCAATCTTCTACTGAAGAGGTGAAGGCTTTTCGCTCAGAAAACCAGGACCTGAAAGACCCTGTTCAAAACTCGAGGGATGCTTCCTGTCGGACCCAAGAATCTTTGAATGATCTTGAGCAGTATGGGCGATGGGAGTGCCTTGCATTTCAATGTCAGGCCTGGTCTGAAAACGAGAACACTGATGAGCTCATTACCAGTGTTTCAAAGCTTATAGAGATGAACCTTTCTGCGAAAGACATCAGTGTTTCACATCGACTCTCTGGGAAGTCTGAAAGCAATCCGTGACCTACTATCATCGCAAGATTCTGCTTGAGACAAATCCAAGATGAGATTTATAGCCATTGACACCGGCTAAAGGAATACAACAAAATTCATCCACAGGAGCGTATCTATATCAATGAGATTCTCACCAGGACAAACTGCCAATGCTTCAACAAATGCTTGTACAGGAAAAGCAATAACTTCAAATACATCTGGACAAGGAATGGAACCACCTATATATGATGGAATGTGAACAGCAACACCATTGCCATAACAAAAGAAAATGACTTGGTGAGATATAAAATCATTAACCATTAGCTATGTGCAGCAATTATCTCTGTTTGAACTTTTATAACATGGTAAAATGGATTTGGTAGATTCTTGTAGAAAATGCAGTAGACGTTTTAGTTCTGCTGTTCCTGTAATCTTCTGCGATATATGCAAAAAGTGAAAAGTGCAAAAAGTGGTTACACTTAAAATGTTCAAACTTACTGATTCTCAGTTTGCTGAATTGTCTTCAAGTAGTGTGCCTTATTTTTCCATATGTGTATTTCAGACTCCTTGCCTGTTAACTTAGACTATGATCATAGTATATCAGATATTACCTATAACTCCTTGCCATTACTTTCTGACCCAAACGACTCTGAGTGTAAATTTTATGACCTTATGCATTCAACTCTCTCCTGACTAGCAAAACAATTACTCCAGCTTGCATAGTTTATGTGAATAGATCTGGACATAATTTGTATGTGCTGATTCTGACCAAAAATCTGGTGGTGTTATATAAAAGTATATATAAAAGATAACTTATCATTTCAAAGGCGAAGTCATATATGTAATGATTTGAAAGATGCCGAAAGCTTGTGGGTTGCAAGTAATATTGGTGGTAGGCAATGTGTTCTTGGGGTTATTTATAGACACCCTAAATATGACTGTAGAGGTTTGACTGATGATGTTAGTGCTATTTTACATTATCTTAGTGACAAGAGGCTACCATATATCATTTGTGGAGATATTAACATAAATCGTCTGCAACACACAAGTTCATCAAGTGTACATAAATATATTGAAAGTTATAATTGTCAACAAATAATAACCAGGCCAACTAGGGTAACAGCAACTAGTGCATCACTCATTGATCACTTCTACACTAATCTTGATTTGGAAAAAATAATCCCTGGAATACTTATCAATGACTTGTCAGACCATTTACCATATTTTTGCCAATCCAAACAAATACTGCTAAAATACATAACAAGAAACCTATCTTAAAGCGTGACTTTACTAATTTCGATTCTGAAATGTTGTTGCTTGACGTGTTAATGACGGCTCTCAACGTGTTAATGACAAAAGTTTGCCTGTGAAGACAATCATTGGATCCAAGGTCTGCACTAGACATGGAATTAAGAACATTCACTACTTCTTGAATGACATCATGGTTCTGTTAGATAAAAGATTTGCAACATGGAAAAAATTTTTTTGCTGCCTGGCTTTGTTTTCTGTCACTTTCTTGTCACATGAACTCCTAGAGAAATTGCACCTTACCTTCAAACCATTAAGTTCAACCATGTTACACAAATGCATACCTCTGCTTCACCAAAATAGTCTCCACATGCAAGTTGACCAGTTGATTGACAAAGGTCGGCAGTAACAACAAGACAATGTCCTTTTTTGACAATACACAAACTGTTTGACAATTCACCCTAAACAACAGAGCCGGGTAAACATGTTTTACATTTAGTATACATGACAGACACAAATAAAAGCTCATGCAAACAACTAAGAAACACTTTTGCTGACAACTTTAATGTAACAAACATTCAAACAATATTTATAGGCAGTGTTGGGGAAAGCCGTACCAATTGATAATTCTATAGTGTCACAAGTGTAATGTGGGCACTCATCTAAACTTTCTTGCACTGCTAGCCACTCTGGTCCTTTTGCAGAAAATATTGCACTGATGGCGAGTCAGTGGCAGCATAATGCATGGTATGCTACAGCACAACTGTGCCACTTTGACAGTTGAAGTTTTGTTTGCAAAATTGACATTTGAGACATTAGGACCAGCTGAATTGCATCCTTGTTCAGTTCAAATTTTTTGATATGGCATTTTGTACACAACTCACTTTTGCATTTTATCACTATGGAAATGGATTACTTTTTTCAAAGGAAGCAAACAATCTACACTGTCAATCTACATCAGATCACCAAATGGGTTAGCACTACCATAGCCGAATTGATGTGCATTTGGTAAGGTGTGCTGTGCATAGAAACACAAAAATTTCAGATTTTATCAAAATTTAACTAGTTTCAAAAAATGTTGGATTTTGAAATTTCGAATTTCAGCGGAAAATGAAGTGTACCACCTAATCTCTCAATGCTACATTCCAGCAACTGCTGCGTAGATTTTGATGAAATCAGTGTTATTTTGTAGTAATTTTCTCCAAGGATTTTATCTCTGTAGTTAGTTTTTCACAAAGAGGCACATTGGAGGTAATAACTTGTAATGCTTGAGTTTGAACCGGACATGCATGTTGGTTTACAAAAGCACAAACACAAGCAATGTTGAACAAGTATATAAAAACATTTGAATTGATAAAAGTATAGCACAACACAAAATACTGAACCTATCAGCAGGCTTCCTCAGGGCCGGAGGAAGCCTGCTTGAAGAGGTGGGCGAAACGTTGGCTGCTTATAAAATAATCACCATAACAGCTAATTTATCTGTTTGATTTGAAACCTGGTGGCAAATGTTACGAAATAACAACAGGAGTAGCAAAAAGATAAGTATTTTACCATGTTTTGACCCAAGGAATTCATTTTTGAAGTTAAAATATTGATGAGATGAGGATTTCAAAACAAAATGTGAGGTTGAAAATTTTCTTTACATTGTTGTATACCTCATCTTTGAGACAATATTTTCGTGCGTTGGCAAAAACTTGCCAAAAAAATTTTTTGTCATTCCATAGATACCATATACCATAGATATTCCATAGATAGATACCTAACTTCAAAGATCACAAGAAATTTGCCTACAATGACACTTTCAACAGAATTCCAAATAGGAATATCATTTGGTAGTTGCATAAGTTGCTGCAATATCTTTAGCTTGTTTTACTTTTTTCAAATTCTGAACATCAATTAATTATTCGCTGAGTTACCACAACATGGAAAGTATTGTAAGCTACTCACTAGCTAATGCTTTGGTAAGCTAATGCACCAGCTAATGACACAACCACACAAAATTAATTTATGAGAAACATTTTAGTCTTCTTGCTTGATGCCTTGATTCTGCTCAGTTTGAAGATCTTTGTGGTGATCCTCAAGAGAACAATGTAAGCTTATCATATACATCATAAAAACAAAATTCTTCATACCTGGTATTTTATAATGTCCCCCTCGCAATAGAAGTATGTAGCAATGTGTTTGCACAAAACAGTAATAAATGAAGAACTAACTCCATTAAAAAATGGCAGAGTTGAGAAAAGCTGCCCAACACTTTCAGCAACCATTTTATGGTATAAATTTTCAGGCAATTCTTTTCCAATGATTTGCTTTCCAGGAATGGCTGTGCCTCTATACCGTCTCCATTCAATGAATCGCACATTCATGACTCTGCCAATTAATTCTTCTGGAACCTGCCATTACAAGGAAGTTTGACACTTTCACACCTGGGTTAATTCAAGCAGTTCGCGCAAAAACAGCTGGATTGCACGTGCTTTTGCATGGGAATTTCTCCGGTCCGTTAAGCGCTACAAACCCGGTCAAAAGCTCAACAGACTCGGCAAGTGTTGTAGTTTGCACTCGAAAAACAATTTTTTGGTTGGGGGGTGACAGTTTTTTGTGAGTGATGTCATAAGTGGAGGAATTTTAGGCCACCTTGACCCACTTCACCTGTTCTTGGGCCCAAACCACTAGATGGTAGCATTTCGCTGAAGTTTTTGTTGGAAACTAGGCTACAATCTGAGTCTTTTGATGACATGCTGGGGTTTCGGGTTGAAAAGTTATGATCTAAAGCAACAAAAATATTTGACTAATTAGTTAATTAGAGACATATTTTAGTGGTAAATCCTAAAACTGGAAGTTACGAGGTTTTTCTTTTCATATGTGGAACACAGCTTATGCACAGCATCATCTAGTGGTGACATGCGGAGAATAGTGGACGGTGAATAAATTTCAATGTGCTAAATATATACAATTTCATTCTAAATTTTTTTGATTTTGCTAAAACTTTTTCATAATTACTTCTTGGTGCATCATTGAGTGCAAGAGATATGTTGTATTCCTCAATACTTGAAATTTCCATTTTGCATATTACCTCAGAAATATTGCAGCTTTTTTAAGCACATATTTATGTCGCACACGTTACATTTTTTTGTGTTAAGGTTCTTTGAAAAAGTTGTTTCTTTGAAAAAGTTTTACAAGTCACTTTTTGATTGTATTTAGAACTATCTGTAATTAACCTCTACTGAACACATTTATCCCATTAATGATTTTCTTACTATTTAGATTTGGCATGTACTTCTTAATATTTAGATTTGGCATGCACTTATTATATCTCTCTACAAACACACAGAAATTTGTGCTGCAAGTGAGTGGCAATGCACTGCAGCAGGTGGTGATGTTCAAGTACCTACGGGTGGTATTTATGAGTGACGGAATGCGGAACGAGGAGATTTATACATGGCAGAGGCGGCCAGAGTCACTTTTTCAAAGTCCTACTCTGCTCCTGTTCCAAAATCTTTTAATCCAGGTCCAGCAATTTTTCAAATTTAAGAATCCGACTCCTGTTCAGACTTCGAGTGCAATCATCGATTCAACATTAATTTACCCATGTTTTTACTTAACACTTTGAGAACTGGTCTACGATATATTCGTACTTCGATTTCAGCCAAAAAACAGCAGTTTTCGGTTGCCTTACCAACGCCATAGCTCCTCCGCCGATTGCGCTAGAGAGCTATTTAAGGGCTCAAACGGATCGGCCAGCCTAGTAGATTGCACTCGAAAAAAAATTTTTTGGTTGGGGATGCGGATTTTTTTGACTGACGTCATAAGTGAAGTAGTTGTAGGGTCATTTTAGCTCATGTTGCCTGGCCTAGGCCCCAACTGCTAGGCCAAATTGTTTCGATGAAGTTTTCACTGGAATCTAGGCTCGAGTCCAAGTCTTTTGAGCCTTTGATCAACTTTCTACCATTTATGGTTCCCCATAAGCCACTTTTTGCCATCACTTTGCAACTCCATAGCGCTAGTCAGGCAATTGATCTGTTCAAATCCTCAAAAGACGTGGTGAGTTTTTAGTTTGGATTTAAAAAAATTGGAATGTTTTGGATTTATTTTGCGGGTGTTATCAGAAGTTGTGTAGGTTTACACCTTTTTGGTCCAGGTTACCTGGTCTTGGGAACCAACCACTAGAGTGAATTTTTTTAATCAAGTTTTTATTGCAACTAAGTTATAATCCAAGTCTTTTGAACCCTTGATTGGCTTCCTAGCATTTCTGGTTCCAATGTTATGGCGTAAAATCAACAATTGATTAATTTATCAATTTGTTGTTTATAGACCATACCTTTTGAACCAGAGACGCTAGAAAACAAATAAAAGGTTAAGAGACTATTAGCAAATTCTCTATATTGTTCCTGATGACACGCAGCTCTCTGACTGCATTAAGTAGTGTGCAATATTCAGAACACTCCACAATCACCCAAATAAACCAGTCTATGACGTAACATTTGCTCTCAGGTTTTTGCATGGGAACAGATGGATGCCTGCAAACAACTCAGGGTAGCCTACGTGCTGTGATGATGGCCTATCTTCATGACACAGGTTTGTGCAGAATTCATTGTTGTGCGCTTCTTTATCGCACTGAAGCGTTGTCTTTTCACTGTGTTTGAGTGTTGCAAATTATCCACTTCGATTACAGGCAATGAAAAATGAAAACATCAGTATCGGCCCAAAAAAGCCTTATTGATCGAGCTCTACCTAAAACCAAATCAAACGCGGCTAGTACGTCTAGTAGCCTTAGTGGGGCTAGTAGCCTAGCACAAATAACTGTTTAGAATAGATAGTGGCATTGATATCATTGTCAAAACACAGGAAAATATTTATGTTATCATTGCTTTCAGTCACAGTGCTTTTGTTACATCACAATCGCTGTTTGTTCCTATGAACATAGTGCTGAAAAGATAGTTAGTTTGTTGAATATTCAGCAAATGTCAGTCTTACAGCCATGAGAGCTGTTTACCAATACGTACATACATTTATAAAATCGATGCTGACAATCAGCTGCACAAGTCTGTGGAGTGCTATTCATCAAGATGGCAGTGTTGTTACAAATATACTTGTGAAATCAATGCGGAGAAGAATGATTGAGTTACAATTGCTCCTATGATTTTGCATTGTAATGTGGAAGTGAATTACTTGAAATCATTATAGGACTTCTTGCGCAGCAAACAACATCATCTACTGCTCAATTCTCAGAAAGCTATCTGCCGTGCCTTTCAATATGAAAAATTCCTCATTAAAACACAGCTTCAGTGGAAATGAAAGTGCATTCCTTGGTGTGTCCCTCAGTAAGGTCTGAACTTATTTCATTTGTCATAACCAAGTAGGTGTAAATTGCAGAAAAAATTTCAGCTAAAGCAGAAAAAATTTTGGCTATTGCTCAGAAACACACCATGCAGGAAATGAAGCTGCCACGTGTAAGAACAAGTTTGAAACCAACTCTGAAACACCTACAAGCAGTGAAAAATATGTACTACTTGCTATAAAATTTATAGTACATGATTTCTTTGAACCACTGGTATTCACAATTGTCACGATAATAGTAATGAAAGTTATTCAACTAATATGTAGTCAAAAACAACAAATTTATTAACAAACGCAAGCAAAAACAAACATGCAAATGAGATGAACCAGTAACACCTACATTAAGTACTTCAAGAAATATTCTTGTGGTCAGCATGGAGCTCTCAAAAGTTGCTACAGCGCTTGTAGCATTTGCAAAAGTTGCTGCAATCACAGCGACTAACCACCCATACAAAGCAGTTCCAATAATCATCACAGCAATTGACATTTCTTTTCCATTGTTTGAGTTGGGTACAATGTCCCCATATCTGATAACAAAGTAACAGATTAATGTTTAGAAAAAACTTTGCAAGCAGTGACGGATCTAGTCTGGCAGAAATAGTCTGTCAAAGAGCAGCTTTTGATACCTATTTTCAGAATAAAATGACATTTTCTCAAAAATTGGATTAGGAGCTCAATGTTTCTTTGGAGGCATGGTTGATTTCTTTCAGGCGTATCCACTCTATAGAGTGCGCTTGATAGCATTGAAGGCCAAAAAAGATTTCTTAGAATCAAAGTGTTTCTGAAATTCTGAAGCCCTGACAGTGGTTGCTGTTTAGCGTTATCTCCACGACTCAGAAAGTTCATGGTTTAAAGTAACATCGAATCACCTGTGGTATCACAAACCGCACAGAATGGTAGTTTGTGGTTCAGCATACAACAAAAAACAAGAGTTATATTGTATCAGCAAATAATCAGAAAAAAACTTTGATCACAAAACCTTTTTTGCCCAAATGTTTGTAAATGCTTCAAATGAAGAAACCATTCTTCTACCTATGCCTGTTCAGACTATTTGAAAACAAGCTAGAAAAAGTATGTATACGAAAGTCGGTTGAGCTTTATGATGAAATATCAGAAAAAGTCTTTTTTATCTCTTTACATGCTCATAGGCTGCTCAGCCATACACTGGAGTACTATTGTAACATATGCCTATGCAATGTCAAGTCATGCCATATAAAATGAATTCTACTTCCACAGAGCACCATCAACATTAAGGTGCATCAGGAACCCTCGACTTTTTTCAATAAACTTCTACCTTGTGTTAAAGTGTTGCATTTTGGTAAAAGTGTTGCAATAAAGTGTTGCAATTGTGTTAAAGTGTTGCAATATAAGACGTCAAAATTTTTTCGCAATTGGTTGCTGTTCAGGGGTGCATCGGGACTCCCAAAGTTTGACCCGAGGGGCGGAATTTGCAAATATGGAAATTTTGCCAAACCTAGCAACTACTTGGAGTAGGACCATGATTTTGGTGTCTAACCCTGCTAAAATACAATACCAGCTACCATTAAAGCTATCAGAAAGACGTAAGAGGTTAAGCAATTTCCATTTGCAGTGATTTTTGCTAAAATAAATAAAAAACATGCGTTTTTCACAAGAATGATCAAAAGTTTGTCATGTATTCTTCTTCTTGGACAAGTCTTAAGCCCAGGTGGTTTTGCCAGTGATGCGTTGAATCATATTTGTTGAGTCGCAAGTCCTTAGAGTCGGTAGTGCCCAAATTTGTTTCAGCTCCGTTGTTATCAGATTACTTAGATCTAAATATATATTTGGTGAAATCAGTTGTTTATCTTTCATTTTAGTTCTCTTATTCACTCTCAGTCAATTCACACCACTCTAGCATAACCCTGCTGCAACAAATACAGCCTATCTCCTTCTAAGTCACATGCCCCAACAAAAGACTCAAAGTAAAAGCATGAGGTGACTGCCATGATCGTGACATGTAAATACTTCATTAAACCACGATGTATTATACAATGTGTTGTGTGCTGCGAGCCCCTCAGTAAAACGCTGAGACTCAGCTTTGACTCAGTGTTAGGTGGAACACTTAATCCAGAAAATCTAGCATAACACCTGCTACGAGGTGCAGTCAGAACAGAAAATTGACCCCAGTCATGCTATCTCTGGGTACTGCTACTACCGTTCTTGGTGAAATAGACAAATATGTGTGAAATTTCATGAGAAATAGATCAGTATGCAAAATTGTAACAATAGGACAAGCAGTGTGTGACACCTCCAATGCCCATGCTGAAGAAAAGCAATATAAAAAATTGATATAATCATCAACATGATACAATTGTCATTATTGCATTTCTTCTGTGTCACAATACACAGCAAAAGGACACAAAAGTTACAAATTATCTGTCTCTTATGATGCAAGCTTGGATGTTTTCTTGTTTTGTTCCACCACTTGTACGAAATTCTGTTGTTGTAAGAACTTGTAACGGACTTTTCACAGCAGATAATTATCTTGGACTTGTTGAGCTCTTTTTTATCTTGAATAGGAAAACATTCCTTTCAGGAGACCAGGAGAAGTCCAGAAAGCAAGATAGACAGGCAAGATGTTTTATGCAAGTGAAATAATTTTGCTTAAAGCAAGGATCCTACTACCCTTAGGCATCACCACAACAAAAATGCAGCTGCTACAGCTAAAGATTTATTTTGCTTGACACTCTACTGTGTGATGGTTTACCAGCAGCTGTACTGTTGATGAGCTTACAATGATTTGCGACCTTGCAAAGATCTTCTGTTGTATCAGCATCAGGCTGTTGACAGCTCAGTTTGAAATATTGCTGTCAAAGCATTTAGTCGCCACCTTTGGTATCTTACTTTAGAAATTGTTCCACTCTCATTGTTTAGCTGGAAGTTGAATGACATGGAGAAACTAGAATTGGCAGATTGTCTGTTAGCTCTTAAACCAAAATAACAGGGTTTTCATTAAGGAGAATGTTAGGTACCCAGTATGGACCTGTAGTGACCCGATTTCTCTTATTCTAGGGACCCGATTTTCAATTCTAAGGACCCAAACCGAGTCCCTAAAATGCCTTAGGAAAACCTGCAAAAGAATCAATCCCTTTCCTCACTGCCAAAATAGTACTGGGTATGGTAAGCCAAGCTTCCCAGAAAAATGTTGACAGCTGCCCTACTTCAGCACACTTGGTTAGCTTTACTCTCTTAAACAATGATCATTCCTTTGTGGTTGAAGATGTTCTAAACTGGCCAGACCCACCAGTATATCTATCACAATGCTCTTGTCAAAATTGACGCCATTAATATGATATATGACTGTGTGTTTGCTGCAGCGAGGTCTGAGCAACACTATCAAAATTTCGTACAAGTGGTGGAACAACACAGAAAAATCATCCAAGCTTGCGTCAACCAAGAAAAAAGAAAATTGACATCTTTTTTCTGTTCCAAGTCTTGTGACGCAGAAGAAATACAATAGTGACAATTGTATCGTGTTGATGATTATCAATTTTTTAATGTCAGCATGGTCATTGGAGGTCCTACCAGTGGTGTAGCCAACCCAAAACTTTGGGGGGGCAAATGTTTGACTATAGGCAAGCAACAGCACTTTTGTTAGGGATGCCACTTCTCAAAGCACAAAATGACTAGATATACTTAAAATTTGGGGTTCATGGCCCCTTGGCTACACCTTTGGGTCCTGCACTGCTTGTTTTTCATGGGAATTTTGCACACTCAGCTATTTTTTGCATAATTTCATGAATACATGTTTATTTCACTAGAAGTGGTATTAGCAATACCACCAGGGCTTGAAACTTGACCAACAAGAAGAGTACAGAATACAAGTTTAAACACTTTTGTGAAAAACACAAAATTTTGATTTATTTTAGCAAAAATTAATGCAAATCAAAATTGCTTAACCTTTTCGGTCTTTCTGATAGCTTCAATGGATAGCTGGTATGTATTTAAGCATGGTTAGACACCAAACTCATGTTCCTACTCCAAGTAGTTACTAAGTTATGGCAAAATTTCATTATTTGCAAATTTCGCCCCCCGGGTCAAACTTTGTGAGTCCCGATGCACCCCTAAACATCAACCAATTGCAAAAAAATGTTAGACGTCTCATTTTTTGCCAAAATCAACACTTTAACACTAGGCAGAAGTTGTTTGAAAAAAGTCGAGGGCTCCTGATGCACCCTAATCAACATGTTTAATAAAAAATGTCACTTTTCATCACATACACACTGAACAACTGAACCCCACCAATATTACAACCAAGGTTGAACAACACACAAAAAGGTGTGCATGAATAATGACGTAAGCACATGTCTTATTTATTACCAGGTATGCATAACTTAACACATCAATATTTTTCCAACACCTAAACCTTCATAATATAACAAGATTGTGAAAAGCATTGTTGGGTATCTTTTGCAACTAACCTAACATCATGCATTTGTGCATGAAATGCACCTGAGAACATTACACATACCTGTTATTTTGCCTCAGTTGCCGTTGCCAAATTTTTGGAATTGCAGGAATTCCACCATATTAATGATGGTAACAGTGTCCATAGAAATATTTACCAAATGTCTCTTGCTTAGTTTTGGCCATATCACTTGTTTTTGGTGTTTTGATGTACCAAGTTTATTTGCGGCCAATTCGAAAGTGGACTTTAGGTGCTTAGGATGGTTGCGTTTGTGCATCACTAAGATTTCACGAACTGGCTCTATAGGTTTTAACTTATAGGAAGCTTCCTGTGTGCAGACACAACTTTTGTGTTTGCAGGTTTTTGCAAAGTGAAGAACTTAACATGTGTAACTAGCTATCAGTGGAATTTTAAAAACCACATGAAAAACCTGAAGTATGCTCTTTTCAAGCAGGTTGGTCACCTAGTGTTTATCCCTGCAATTTCGCAAAATAAATTATTCACAAATTTTAATGGGACCGACTTGTTGGCAGAGTTGGATGCTGTAAAAAAATCATTATGACCTAGTGATTTGTTTTAGATAATGTTTTTGAAACAAGCAAACAGACATAAACCTTCAGATAATGAAAATTCATCACAGGTTTCACAAAATTTCAGATTTATTATAACATAATTTTACATTTTTGTTTTTTGTTTTGTTACCACCAAGCCTCACATTACCAACATCAACTATGGTTTTATATATGTTCAAGTGTCTTGCCAGACAGAATTTGCAGTATTATTGGCAGGACATCTCCATATGGTTGCTACGTTTTTTTTTCAAATTAAGAGGCATATATCAGCTATGTCAGGAAGCAAATTGAGCAAAGCATTGCGATGCACAACAACAATCAGTTTTCACATCTACTTTTCACATTTTACAGCAAAACTGTACTACATCGAAAAAACTAATGGCAAGTAAATTTGCACTTTGTATATTGCTGTTGTGATGATAGTGATTATGTGGACTGAAACGTTTGGTAAGTCTTTCTAATTTTCTAATTTCATTTGCTTTATCTGCTATTTTTTTATCAACAGCATTAGGAACACTATTTTGTTTAGATAGGTACTGAAGTGTTCTTAGTAGGTAATTACCTGTAAGTATTCTTGGTAGCTAATTACTTGCTAATCAGCTCCTACTGCGATCTAGTGCGGCCAAGCAGTGCTTAGAACAAATGGCTCAAAAGAAGAAACCTACTAGGAAAGCATAAAGTTTCTAACTGCAAACACTGAATCACATCCATTATGACAATACATAAAAGCATAGAGCAAAAGTGCAACTGTTGCGTCACATTTACCCCGTGCTGGTCATCGTGGTTGTTGCATAATACACAGCTGTTACATAACCTTTGGCATTAGATGTTTCAAAAGACAAACCCGCTGTCCATGGCCATGAAAGAAATGTACACTTTGTGGAGAAGAGTGGATTCCTGCATGACAAGTACGTACCAAAGGAAAGATTGTGTTCGATTATTTAAGAGGCAAAAATTCGATAAAAAATTTATATAATGGCATGTTTTTTTTAAAACAAATGTGAACACATCATTTCACAAAAAAAAACGGTGATTGTCTTCTAGGTGTTCATCAATGGGAATTACGTCTTGCAATTTAACACTTTGTTGAACAAGGTTCAATTAGACATTTCATCAGTGTCATAAAAGGAAACACAGCTCACTCTTAATGGTCAACACCTCGGCTACTGGGACAGTTCGCAGCCACCGTTACCAGGTAGTTTACCATCAACACTTTGAGAGCCGGTTTATGAAAATAATGCATCTGGATTTCAGCTTACAAACCAGTAGTGTTTGGTTGCTTTACCAACGCCATAGCTCCTCTGCTGATTGTGCTAGAGAGCTGTTCAAACCCTCAAAAGACTTGGCAAGTCTTTGAGTCTGCAATGAAAACATTTTTAGTACTGGGTTTTGTTTTTTTGTGAGTGACGTCAGACGTGTGGTAGGTTTCAGGCCATTTTGGATCAGGTTGCTTGGCCCTGGACCCAAACCACTTCATGGAAGTATTTTGCTCAAGTTGTTTTGGAAACTAAGCTAGAATCCGAGTCTTTTGAGCCTTTGATTGACTTTCTACGGTGCTGGGTTCAAAAGTTATGGCCCAAAAAAAAACAACACAGTGAATTAATCCTCTAATTAGATGATTAACACTTTGACGTCTGGCCACTTTCAGGGATTCTTGCGCCAAAACAACTGGATCACATGTGACTTTCACGAGCGCCTAACTCGGGCACCAACAGCAGTAGATAGCTGTTCAAAGGCTCAAAAGACTCGGACTTGAGCCTAGTTTCCAATGAAAACTTCAGCAAAATACTTTGGCCTAGTAGTTGGGCCCTAGGCCTGATAACATGAGCCAAAATGACCCAAACACTACTTCACTTATGACGTCACTCAAAAAAAATCCACAACCCCCAACCAAAAGACTTCTTTCGAGTGCAGACTAGAATGCTGGCTGATCCGTTTGACCCCTTGAACAGCTCTCTAGCGCAATCAGTGGAGGAGCTAGGGCGTTGATGAGGCAACCGAAAACTGCTGGTTTTTGGCTGAAATCCAGGTACGATATATTCATAGACCGGCTCTCGAAGTGTGATTTATTTTGTTGTGTTTAGGGCATAACTTCTGATCCACAAACGCTAGGAACATGATAAAAGGCTCAAACTACTCTACTTTTAGACTAGTTTCCACTACTAGTTCGAACAAAGTACTTCCATTTAATGGTTGGGCCAAAATGGCCATGAAACTATCCTGCTTAACTGCAAAAAAAACTGAAACCTAAAACCAAAAAAATTTCTTTCATTGCATACTTGAAGGTTTGAACAGCTCTCTATCACAAGGAGTTAGAGTTGTAAGATGGTGCATAAATAGCAGCTCATCCTTGAGCTCAAAATACAAATATATTGTACATTGGGAGCAAAGGTGTTAATAGATCAAAACAGACATCAGCCTAATGTGTTGCAAACCTTTATTATACCGCAAAATAGACCACGTTAGCTGTTTTTTGGCTATTCCATAATCAGTAATTACCACTTTAGGTTGCCACACCACATATTTCTACAACTTTGGTCAACACAACTAAAAATACCACACAACATGATTCAACACTTCCATCATGACATAGACAATTTTGATTGAAGATACTGCAAAAATTGGCAGCCATGCTTGATGTTGCTGATGACTTTTTTCATTGCAGGTGTGACAACCTTTGAGGTGTCTGTGTATTTTATTAAAATGATGCAATGTCTACGGAATGACAAATATGGTGTATCTTTTTCTAGCCTTATCAACCTGTAACAGAAACGTTCACCACGTAGACATAATCTGCAACCAAAACATGAAACAGAGTGAATAATTTGCAGCTGTTACAACCACAAATCAGGAGTGTCAAACTGGCGACCTGTGGGCCAAATGCGTGGCGTGTGGCGACACACCAGGCTCTGTTTTGCAGCCCAAATCATGCCTGTTTTGTGCTTGCATTAGATTTGCTGGAGTTTGTTATTATGTCACAGCAGAGTTCTGATTTTTGTTATGACATAACATAACAGTAAGACTTAATCATTAAGGTAAACCAATGTTAACAACTTCTTTAAAAAACATGAGGTTGTGTCGATTCCTTCAGATGACTTATAATTGGTTTAGCAATTTATACTAGGGTTGCCCTTTCCATACTTCTGGAATTTCCAGAGATGTCTCAAATTCCGTGTTAAAATATGTGTCCGGAAATAAATTGAAAAAATGCTCTATTTTTTGGATGCTATATGTTTAACTTGAAACAATGTGCATGTGCTGTGAAGACGAAAACTTTTAACTTTTGCACTGGATTGTTAGTTGTAAGAACAAACTGACAAATGCCTCAAAGCGCTTGTTTGTCGTTGTGAAAAGTAGCCATTAAGACTATCAGTAACTTTACCTCTTCATATATGAGTTCGAACTCACACTCCAAAGAGAAAGATGTTATCAAAGAGAAGAAAAGTAGATGGCAAGCACCATTTAATGCAGGAAAATTGGAATACAGTGAATTTTTTGTACCTACGGGCTTAACTTGTATGCAAAACATTGCTGTATTTATAAAAAAGAACATCCATACCAACAGATTTGCTGCATTCATCGCATGTTTCTTCATGTGGTGTTTTGTAGCAATGTACCAAAAATTGATAATGTCACAGATATTGTCATTGGAATAATTAATTTCATACGTGCAAGAGGCCTGAATCATAGACAATTCAACCACCAGTTGGATGAAACTCCTGTACCTAGAGTGCCTTATCGCTCTGATGCTTTTTGGTTAATACCTTCAGCACCAATGTACAATGTATTCATACTTGCTATTTGTGCCACTTTTCTTGTGTCAGTTTGCATAACCATAACTTGCCAGCTGATTGAGCTAGACAGCTTTTCAAACCCTCCAAAAATGCGCTTCTAGTTTTTTGTTTTTTTTTGTATTTTAAGTTTTGGCTTTTTTGTGGGTGATGTCATATGTGAGGTAGGTCAGGGCCTTTTTGGCCCAGGTTATTGAGACCTGGGTGTCAACGCCAAGAGCCAAATTTTCATTGTAAAATAGGCAATGATAGCTGTCTTTTAAACTGTTGATTGGTCATCTAGCGTCTCTGGTTCCGAAGTTATGGCCAAAAAGCCACTTTTTTGCATAAAGCAACTTTTTTGCATTTTGGCTAATTTCCCATTTTGCAAAAAGGCCTTTTTGGTCATAGCTTTTGAACCAGAAACACTAGATGCCCAATCCAAGGTTTCGAAGAATGCTGTTATAGCCTAGTTTTCAGTCCAAAATTAGCTCTTAGCGTTAGCGCCAGGTGTCAATAACCTGGGCCAAGACGGCTCAACCTACCTCACATATGACATCACCTACAAAAAATCCAAAACTTTCCTATTTTAAAAAAATCAAAACTGGAAATGCATTTTTAGAGGGTTTGAACAGCTCTCTAGGTCAATCAGCTGGTAAGTTATGGAGGCGCAGAGTGACGCAAGAAAAGTGGCTCATATAGGGGGTACATAGCATGTACATCGGCACTGAAGCCAGGGGTTTGTTTTGAAGCAATTTTGTGAATTGAGAAGTGTGAAACAGTTCTTTATGAAAAGTGGAGAGAGGTCAAAGAGCTAAAAAAATTCAATAATTTGAAGATCTAGCCTTCATGGTGGATATGACAGACCAGGTTGGTTTCATCTAGAACTACTTTTCACTTTGCTACCCTTAAAACCTTGCAGGGTACGATGGTGGCATTGAGAAAGTACTGTCACAAGATCAAAGCTCTTACAAATTCAGTTGAAGAATGATTTGTTTGTTACGAAGATCTGGAAACTGATTTTGCTATTTTCACTAACCCTTTTGCTGTCAATGGTGGAAGACTTGTCACAAAACTACCAAATGCAACTAATTGAGTCATAGTGCAACAATGTTCTGAAATTTAAAATTGAAAATGGTGACATCAAAATGTTTCATCAATGCATTGGACCAACCTAACCCCAAATAAAGGAATTGTTATCCAAGGTCATGTCAATGTTCGCTAGCACTGATGTCTGCAAAAAATTGTTCCATTTGATGACCTTAAACAAGTCTCGATTCTGACATCAAATAATGGATGTGCATCTCAACTCATCAAGTTGCAGATCATTGGCATCAGGTTTTGACATGCTTGTAACTGACAAAAGATGTCAAGTTTCTTTGATTCGCAATGATATGAACCAATATCAAACAAAAATACCAATTGCACCAGTATGTGCAAAATTGTCTGATCTGCGTGAAATCTAAGTACCCAAAAAATATAGCCCACAGCACCAAATGAGTGACACCCCTGCACTAATTGCTTGGTGGCAAGAAGCAGGTTTACACATATCCCAGGATCTTGTGTGAAAACCACAGGGATTCATGTCGCAGCGACCGCACAGGAACTATTTACATGTCAAAAAATACTACAACATTGTTAGTTGATCACTGATATTAAGCATAACAAATGATGAACAGCTTAATATGGTTTAAAAAATTATGAAATGAACAAAAAACACCCTGTTTGACAAGAAGCCTTTTTCTTACCTTATTACATTATATCCACAAGGAAACCAATAATATAAACATGCCACCATATGTGTTATGAAATAAACATACATGATGAGTTTCATTGTTCGCACTTTTACTATATGCACATGCAAAGATTTTTCCCATATTGCAAATGACAGAGGGACATTCCGTAGGAAATTAAGAAGTCTGTTGAGTCTCAAGTAACACACGTTGTGATGAACACTCAATCGATTGCATCCAAAAAATGAAAAAACCTCAAATGGAAATACAGCAAGTAAGTCGTACCAAAACCGATGTATTTGATTGTAATCATGAAAGATTTCCGTCAGGCTATCCAAATAACCTGAAATAATGCAAAATATTACATTCTCATAAACATTGCAAATGGTGACATTAATTGGCAAATAACCTTAACTCCTTCTCTACCATGCGCTTGATTCACTCGTAAACTGTCCTTCCAGGTAAGTTTACAAAAATTGCAGTTGTTGCTGAAAAATCAAGCGTTGGCCTTGTGGTTGTCACAAATGTCAAAAAGTGTAAAAGTCAGAGCAGAAGTTGTAATCTGGAATTGCCCTTGTGTTTGATGTATAATATATATTGCTTGCAAAAGTTAGACTTCACAAGTTTTATTATCTGCAAAGCTTTGAACAAACTGTGTCCAACCCACAAACTATGGCTTGCATGCAACAGTGTTAAAGGTTTTGTGTGGGCCATTGAAAGGATTCACTGTTGTGCTGCATGCAGTATTGACACCTTCGGTACCAGCCCACATATATACATGTCTCTGCTAAAAATCTATGTTACCTGGCCCTGGGTGTCAACCCAATGAGCCATTTCTTTGATTCATATTCTATGGAAACTAGGCTATCATTTGAGTCTTTAGAGCCCTTGATTGGCTTTCAAGCATATCTGGGGCCAAAATTATGACCCAAAAAAATAAAAATTGGATGAAAATTTAAGTCCCACAAAAGGTAATCCTAGGCATATTTGGCTAAAGGTCATAACTCACCGGCTGATTGAGCAAGAGATCTGTTCAAATCCTCAGAAACCCAGAAAGACTTGTAGTTCAGAATTTAAACAAATTTTTTTGGTTTTGGGGTTTTTGTTTGATGAAATCATAATTGGGGAAGGTTTAGTGTTTTTCATGATATCATCCACTGATCAAATGAGCTGATTGTGTGGCTCAAAATTTTATTTGTAACTAGGCTATAATGTGAGTCTTTAGAGCCCGTGATTGATTGTCAAGCATTTCTGGTTCAAAAATTATGGCCAATAACCCTAATTTTGTAGGAATTCCCTAGGGCAGGGTGGTCAACAAGTTGATCGGTCAATTGCCGAGGCTCAGCTGGTTGATCGCGCCTGATTTTGCATTGAATTAACAAGATAACTAAAAAGAACACTTTCAATCAATACCAATATTCCAGAAAATACATAAAATTCTCAATCAATTGGTTGGTCACGTATATTCTTTGGTGTCTCTTGTGGTGGCTGACCATAGGCTAGCACAGCAGATGCCGTGAGATTTTGTACAATCTTTTCTTATCATTGCGTGACAATCATGATTTAGGGGCAAGAGACAACTTGCTTTTCATCTGTGCATCAGATACTAAGGCAATGGCACACTGTATTTGCACGTGCAAAACTCAAATTTGGCATTTTGTACTTGTGACTTTATTACTGGCTGGTCGATCGCAAATTAGCAAGAAATTTTCTAGTCGATCCTAATCAAAGACAAGTTGGCCACCCTTGCCCTAGGGAATTAGTGGGAATTTACCGAATAAATTTGTTTTTTTGGCCACAATTTTGGACCCAGACACGCTAGAAAATTAATCAAACCCTCTAAACACATGTACTATAGCCTAGTTTCCAATCAAAACTCAAGTCAAAAAAATGGCTCTTGGTGTTGAAATCAAGTGCTTGATGGCATCATGCAAATCTGAACAAAAATGCGTAACCATACTCCTATGATGTCCACATCAACAGAAATCAAGATACCCAAAACTATTTGAAACTGCAAGAGTTTCTGCGTCGTCAGAGGGTTTGAACAGCTCTATAGCTCAATCAGCTAGTCATGGTCTTTAGCCAAATATGCCAACGGTTACCTTTTGTAAGATTGAAATTTACCCAAATTTTGGTTTTTGAGCCATGGTTTTTGCTCCAGATATGCTATCAACCCAATCAAAGGCTCTAAGACTCAGATGATAGCTTAGATCCCCAAAAAAACATGAGCCAAAAATGGCTGGTTAGGTTGGTGTCCACGGAAGGTAAATTTGGACAAAAAGGCAAAAACATTCCCTCATTATGACATTACCCACGGATAACCCCAAAACCAAAATGTAAAAAAATTTTTCAATCTAAACTAGAAGACTTCCCAAATCCATAGAAGGTTTGAACAGCTCTCTAGTGTCGAGTTACGGTGTTGCAAAGCTCTACAAAAATGTGGATTAAAGGAAAACCGTGCAGGCCTGAAAGTGTTAAAGAACCTGTCCTTATTTCAATAATCTTGAATTTGATGTTTTTGTTGTGGTGTTAATCAATGTCACTCTATCACATATGGAATGCATACAGGCATATTTCCATCTGACCACTGATGCTAAAACTCATTACACTAGTTTTCTGATTTCTACCCCTTTTGTTCCATTTGCCTGAGTTCTTTTTTGTGGTTCCACTGGTACTTTAAACTTGCCTAAGATATCGCAGTTTTGGAGTGACTAGAGGTGCTAAAAAGTCATTACCATTGCCGACAGGATTCAAACGTTTGCAGTAGCTTGAGCTAAATTTGCTGAGAACAATGCAAGTCATTCAATGTGCAAACCTCATTAGAGGAGTGACTTAACTTTTACCTACAAGTACATTTCAGGTGGACATTGCCACTTTAAGCCTACTAACATTTTCAATTATGCTGTATTTGTTGTGACGGTTGAAACTTGCAAAAAGCAAACCAGCAATGCTCTCAGTGGAGCTTCCTTTACATCAGTATTTTTTTCTTGAAAATGCATGGCCTTAAAATATTCCCAAGAATATTGTTTCATGTGCAAACAAACACCAAGCAGAAAAAATAAAAAGATGATTGCAATGCTTATTGCTGGCAAATTTTCAAACCAACCAACATTTCAATCTTGCTTTCTTTCAGGGGTTCACAACAAGGGTTCCAACCACACCCAGGGGTCCACAAAAACATTTTCAGGGGTACATCACTAGTGGTTATCTTGGAAATTTGGGGGCATTGTGCAGAATATTTTGGGCTGGGCCGGCATCTGTATAAAAAAAGGATAGAAACAAAAGTAGAAGTATTGCTCGAAATTTTGACAGATATGGAATCTGCATGAAATACCAAAGACGGTGATATAAAATATATGTTCATGGGTTGTGTGGAAAGTTGTTAAAATTAAATATCAATGTTAGGTTGTCAGCTGATATGTGTCTACCTCAGAGGCTCTCTGTGGGTAAAGAGCATGCTTTACATTTTGTACAAAATCTCTAGATGCCGAAAAGTGTTCCTCGAAATTTTGACAGATATGGAATTTGTATGAAATACCGAAGACAGTGATATAAAACATATGTTCGCGGGTTGTGCAGAAAGTTGTTAAAATTAAAGATCAATGTTTGGCTGTTAGCCGAGATCTGTCTACCTCAGAAACTGTCTGTGGGTAAAAAGCATGCTTTACATTTTGTACAAAATCTTCAGATTCCAAAAAGTGTTGCTTGAAATTTTGACACATGTGGAATCTGTATGAAATACCAATAATGGTGATACAAAAAAATGTGTTCGTGGGTTGAGCGGAAATTTGCGTAAACTTGGGGTAAAAACGGTTGATTTTCAGTTATGTGGGCCATGACTGTAGTGCTGTTTCTTGGTTTTGGAGGAGTGTTTTGCATAGCATTGTGATTTTTTGGGTTGACCAAGGTTTCCAGGCTTTTTCATATTGTTTCCTTGTTCATTGCAGTGAAATATTTTGTTTCTTTATAAGTACTTGGCAATTTCAAATTTTTATGACGAACCTCGCATCCAATTGTAAGTGCGGCTGGCGAAAGTGCGACTAACTTCACCTTGATACCTGCGAGCTCCTGTGACTGCTACATGACAAACACATGGCCTGCAAATTGTGACTGGATGCCTGCGTCTTGCACCAGAGGACAACCTCCCTATTTTTACAGGCATCCAACCCGCTGAGCTCCATCATGAAGGAGCAAGACTTTCTCTAGCATGCTGTGCCATGGAGCCTGGACACCTGCACCACTCAGCACTCACCAGCCTACCAGGTACGAATGCACAGGGCGATTCCATACGTGAATGTGTGATATTTTGACAATTTTTTGTTAAGTCTGATATAAATTTTATTTGGTGCATTTCTGGAATTTTATTTTGGTATCAGTGGCAAACAACTTCATAATTACTTGGTTTAAAAAGAAAAATTTTCAGCAACATGATATTTTCTGATTTAAAAAAAGCATGATATATGTGACATTTTTGTGAAGTGACTTTTACCTGCAGTGACATATCACAAGAATTCTGTGAAGTAGGGCTGCTTCACTCCAAAAACATATCACAGACTATTGCCATTAAGGTTACTAGACCAGTGTAACTATTGCACAGCTAAGACAGTAATTAAAATAGTACGTGAAGTGTGTGACATCAACATGTGAGACGGAGGCCACTTTTCACAGTTTCACCATGAATAGTAGTAAACATTGGTCGGAAGGTTCAATCATACAACTTCTGATTCATTTTAAACCTGTTGCCAATTGCCAGGGCATTTAACTGCTTCACACACATTTTCAGACATTGGTGACATGGTAATTCAAACAAAAAAGACATTGGTGACGTCGTAATACAAACAAAAATGTATGCCTCACTCACACCAGAGTAGTTATTCTTGCAACACCATTATATGTGCTAGAAGTAATTCAAGTCATTTATTAATTATTTTAAAAAGAAAATGACAGGTGGACTTTTAAGTAAACAAGGATAGTCTGTGTTTAGCATGAGCAATTTATAAGCTAAAAATTGTTCCACGGTAAAGATTAGTCAATCAGAATAAGTGAAATACTACAATTTCTTGTGGTGCCATCTATTCTTTCTGTTCTTCAAAAACTTTTTGTAAAATATTAATGCCCACTTTTTATTGCAGGAAACACTTGACTGCTGAATACATATGTTTGTGATAGTGTCTATATTGTCTCATGAGGCAAAAGCTGTTATTTTGCCTTTAATGGAACACAATTGGTGGAAGTGATCACAAGTACGATATACAAAGAGACAAGGGGTTGGGGTTGACAGTTTAAAGGTTAGCCTACAGCTTACACAAAGTGGACAAGAAGTCACTTACAGCATGCCACCACTGAAACTATGCCAAAACTTTCTCATTGAACTGAGCTGTTACAGACATCACAAACTTCAACTAGAAAGAATTAGTTTAGCCAATTATGTTCAGCTAATTTGCAGAATAGGCAAAGTTGCAAATCCTGTGCTGAAAGAAAAAAGGGGAAAAAAACAAAAAAATGAAGCAGCAATTAGTCATGAATTTAACACTTCGAGAGCCGGCGTACGATATATTCGTACTTTGATTTCGGCCGAAAAAACAGCAGTTTCCGGTTGCCTTACCAACGCCCTAGCTCCTCCGCCGATTGTGCTAGAGAGCTGTTCAATGGCTCAAAACAATCGGCCAGTCTAGTAGATTACACTCTAAAAAAATTTTTTTGGTTGGGGGGTGCGGATTATTTTACTAACTTACATCACAACTTTTGAACCCGAAACCCCAGCAGGTCATCCAAAGTATCAAAAGACTCGGATTGTAGCCTAGTTTCCAGTAAAACTTCAGCGAAATACTACCAC
>Ga0210059_1003051_pt1 | contig 26611 bp, 16 predicted proteins | sample Ectturendosymbi2_FD_188042 | JGI IMG/M metagenome (GOLD analysis project Ga0210059, IMG submission 188042) | Ecteinascidia turbinata endosymbiont from Florida, USA - Sample 2 (SPAdes) (version 2) | ecosystem: Host-associated > Tunicates > Ascidians > Unclassified | place: Key West, Florida... | reverse complement strand
CAAACAAGTTCCGGTACGAAATAAATCCTTGCAATAACGTATAATTGCAGAAAGAACATTCCCTCCTATCAGCCAACTTTACTGAACTACCCAATGCGCTAACAATCATGGGCGCAATTAGGTAGGGGACAAGGGGAACGTGTCCCCCTCACTTTTTCATACGGGGGGAATAATATGCTATGTCCCCCCCACATTTTTCTCTTTAGGTTTTGTATTTGGAGAGGTTGCAAAAATAAAAATGACATTTGTCACGTTTCATGTTAGATGCGTTACATTTGTCACGTTTTCATGTCAGATGCTGGCTTAGCCTATAATTATTGTCGTAATGTCGCGTTATGACTATAAGCAAAAAACGTAAGTCTGCTACGACATTGCAATAAAAGTAACTCTGTCAAACGTAATGCCAGCACGAAACTGACATGACGTGGAGCGCCAGTTTGAAACCCCTGGTGCATGCGATTGTGCTGTGCACTTGAAAAATTCTGTGCAGTATGCATCTATCTTGCAATAAAATCTACAGCGTGTCCCATAGCAAGTGTAATAGTGATTTAGTTCAAGGGATTCTTCGAACTCTGTGAAATTGTTGAGAGTAGGCCTACATGTAATTTGGTCAAATTTTTTATAAATTACAATTATAATTACAATTACACAAGAACAAAAAATCGCAATTACAATTATAATTACAATTACATGAAAATATGTAATTAATTACATTCGATTACAATTACATTTGTAATTGATCCAACTCTGCTATGAAGAGGAGTGGTGACAGTACACACTTTTGTCGGGGTCCAATGCTCACAGAAGCACTTTGTCGGGGTCCAATACTCAGAGCAACACCTTTGTTGGGGCCCAATACTCACAGCAACGGTTGTGATTCAATCGATATATTTGATGGCCAGCAATAGGCGCCCGTCAACGCCCTGCTGCTGCAAAACTCTCCTAACTTTTCTCACAGGCCCCGTTCGTATGCTTTTTTTCGAGGTTAACAAAACAGGCGTAGACATCTTTGGCATACTCCCAAAATTTCTCAAACATTTGTTGGAAAGTGAAAATTTGGTCCATGTTGCTACGGTCAGCATAAAATATTTTTCTCTATCTGCCAAAGATGTTATCGTCATCGCTGAGTAAAACACCGGTTTGTTCTTTGGTGGATCAAGAGTATCAGATATTTTCTTCCCAAATGCGGCAGATGGTTTCCAGAACACTCTGTGGCTTTGCCAGTTGTTGTTGGCATGTTGCTTGTGCCAGAAATGCTTCAACGATTTGGTTTTGGTCATTTTTATCATTTGGGCTGCGGGCATTCGTGCCCCAACGTGTCACGCCTGCAAAGCGTCGGCATTGCTCTGCAACCAGGCCTTAAACTATTGCTGTTTACTTGCACCTCTCGATTCTCCAAAAGTAGAATCTTGATTCGCTATCCCTGTACTCTTCCCTAATTGCGGAGCTGACCAAATATTGGGCTTCCACTGGTGGATGAATAATGATAATTGATGGAGACTGTCGCGAATTTTTCGAACACGACCCTCTGCTTGTGGCCCGAACACAATCCTTGACGCGTGCGACAAACAATGAGAGATGGTATTGGTCGTTTTTGCGCATTTCATGCCAGCAACAGGCCAAATTATAACACTGGACGAACCGGTCGTGCCAACTGAGCAGAAATGTTTGCGAAAACGGGAAACAGTGCACGGGAAGCCGTTGCTGTCCGAGCACATATATGTAGAATAGACCTTGCATTGCGTCTACTGCATGAGCAGAAATGCAGCAACCACTGCACCTGCACTACTGCTTTTCTGTTCTTGATTAGGCGGAGAAGAAGGCAATATTTTGGTACCTTCTGCCTCATTACCCTACACTGAATTCAAGCTGATCCAGCTTATTTACGCTATGTGTAGTCCGTGATATTTCGCTTTTTTGAGCCTAAAATTTCGGAGCATCAATGACATGAGTTAAACGGCTTAGGCGAGATAGCAAAGCTGGGGCATGACATAGTCTCCTATCTGCTTGTAACATGTACGTGACATATGAAAAATCTCTTGTTGTACGAGCCCTTGCGGGAAATATTCTCATTTTGTTTAATTTTTGGAATGGTCTTATCGCTACGCAAATATTAAAAAGTATAAACACAGCACGTGGATTGATTCAAATTCGAGTAAAATTGACTACTCAGCTACGTTGCGTTTTGAAGCGTCAAAGATGTTAGACCTGATAGGGATCTAGTTGATGAAACAACACTGCGTACGTGGGCGTGGTTTTCACAAAATTAAAGAACCTGAAGCTTTCGATGTTTAACGCATACCCATTACCCAGCGGCGTACCGAGGTTAGATGGTGTCCGAGGCAAGGATGTTTGGGCCCCCCATGTTTGAACCAAGGTCTTTCGGAGCAAATATACCGTATTGAAAAAAGTACATTCAGCATTGTTGGGACTTTTCGACGCCCCCTAGTGATTCGGCGCCCGAGGTATTGTGCTCCCCTCGTTACGCCCCTGCGCATACCGAACCAAGAACAATTTACCGAAAGAACAAAGAAACACTTTGAGCAACTAAAACACTAACAGAAGAGAAGAAAATTGTGATTTGTCAAGCATAAGGACGTGAAAATTGTTATTCTTAATTACGAAGGTTATCACGCCATAATGATAAAAAAACTGCAGTGTTTTGAAAAGGGTGTGCAGCAGGCCCGTAGCCAGGTTTTAAGGTTTGATGGGGAAAAGTGCATTTTTAGGGGGGCAAGACTTTCGTTTTTATTATATACAAAGTTTCCTGGGCACGTTTTTATTATATACAAAATTTCCTGGGTTTAATACAAAATTTCCTGGGCAGAAAACAATTTGGTGGGGCATACAAAATATTTGGGGGTACTGACCCCGAATGCCCCCTGTGGCTACGGGCCTGGTGTGGAGGTAGATAGATGTGACGTTTGTCTTAACATAATCAAAAAAGATTGTAACTATTTTTCATTGAGCTCCATACTATGGGTGCAGTAATTGATGAACTACTGCCACACACAACTGGAATGAAATTAAAGGACAACTTGTTTCCCGCAAGGTCAGCAGTGCGTTAGCAAACTATTTTCACTACCATACACAGGCTTATGCTTGCCCGCTTTCGAAGACACACAAATTAACCCCGAAGTGTATGGTAAACCTTGATATCAAACAAAGACATACCGGTACGCTTATTGCAATTTGATGGGGACGTCACTACCTCACGCATTAATGTATTTTTAGAATTTATCCTGAAACCTACTAGCGCAAAGCTGCCAAAAGGGCCCAGACGAGTTTTGTCAAGATTGCCGTCAATACATTAGAGATCTGCTCAACTGAAAAGACCGTCAGGCTGAAAATCTAGAAACTGATAAACAAATGCCCGTGTTATGCATTGTAGCGGCAGATGTGAAAGCACTTTATCCAAACTTTGCAGAGTCACTGTGACTAAAGCTCTTGAATATGACCTGGAGAAGCATTTCATCTTCAACAGCAAGGCCCGAAAAGTCATTGTTGAATTGAATAAAATTTGCCTTAACAACGCTGTCACTCAATACAGCAACCGATTATGTACCCAAGCGGACGGAATTACAACCGGTGATGTAATCACTCTGTTTCATTGGCAAGCGTTTCTGTGCGTTACGTCAGGCCTCCTAGTAGCCTTGATTACATCCAACAGCCCATTGCTGGTGTGTTGAGTGAGGTGGAAATTTTCCGCAGGTTCATCGATGACATAATTTGGCCAACCGCATCACAAGCGAACAATGAACGCATTCGGCAAGCACTCACTTCCGCATTTGCCAACAGTGGTTTGGAACTAACGTTTCGCCAACTCGACGAGACGGGCGAAAACAAAAAATAAACCGAAGGCTCGACAGGACCTTGCAAGCACTGTGCACTTTATGGTTGCAACGGAAAACACAACAATTCCATGGTGTCCGCTTTTTCACATACCCAGGCAAACACAAACTTTCCGCTGTAACAAAACCTGTCGTGTGCAAACTATGGTAGGTATGTAGCGACTTGTGTCATATGCACCTAACATTTTGTTGGCGAAACAGTTCATTTTCCAAGAGATAGACAACGTGCCGAGGTGCTCGGAACAAACCAGATAAGTGTGATGGCAACGACCAAATGGCCTTATCGCGGTACTATACAGTGTTTCAAGGCATTCTAAATCTACCATCTGGTTATGACTCTTACACTACTACACTTGCAGAACAGCCAAATTTTGACTCTCTGGATAGCTGTAAAGACAAATGGCTTAAAAATCCAAACGCACAAATCAATATCCAAAGCATGATCGTCGCTCTAGAAGGGAAAAATATGTTTATATATCATTTATTTCTATTAGAAAGTCAGTGGATTTGTGTTATTTTGTCTTTTTGGCATAAGAAATTTTAGGAGTGCATCCTAATCTATCGAAATGCTGAAGGGGTTCATGGTAAGAGAAAGGTTGGGAACCCCTAGTCAAAAGGTGCAGTTGGGCAGAAACAACCTTAGCCTCAGTCAGCTTCTATTATTCTTTGCACTTGTCGCCTTCTTTGTGCCACAGGTCTTAGTGATAAACAAAGGCTACGTTTTCAAAGCAAAAAAAAACAGGTTTAAATCATTCCTGCGCTTTTCATATTGTGGTAGCAACGTTCCATACAAAGTAATTGTGGTTCATGTAAGTAGGTCACACATTCGGCAAACACAACTGACGTAAAATCAGATTGAATATGCATAGAGAGCTGATATACAGACGAGTGGTTAGCCAAGGCCTCTTAGAGTGGATTTTTATGTAAAATGGAGTTAAAGACTCAAATCAAAGCTTATTACCTTTAACACAGTTCGCCTTGTACAATGGTGTTCAAACTGTTGTCTTGAACGTCCTTTTGGTAGGCCTTAACACTAAATCGCCGCGGAACTACGGGTCTGGCGTGCAGGGGCGTAACGAGCTTAGATGGCGCCCGGGGCAAGAAGCAAGTTTGGCGCCCCTATGTTCGAACCTGAGCTCTTTCGAAAGCAAATGTACTGTAGTAAAGAAAGTACTTGTGACATTGTTAAGAGTTTTCGGCAACCGCCGCAACGATTCGGCGCCCCCCTCAGTCATCGCCACCATAGTGATTGGGCGCCCAGGGAATTGTGCCCCTTTGCCCCCCCTCGTTACGCCACTGCTGGCGTGGCAGCCGCTGCTTGTGTGTGTCTTGAACAAAAACTACGTTTAACGCTGGAGTGTTTTTGTCAAATCCTTTGTTAGATAATAATGTTTTGCTCGTTTCGCAGAGTTTCACTCCAGGTGTTACGCTGCAACAATGCTGCCAGGCAATACCACGGGTCACCCGAAACACAAGGCCAGGCAGGCATGCACTGTGGAGGAGAGCGCATTCCACAAACATTGAGAAAGTTTGGGATGTGTTGAAATAGCTTTTCAAAAACGGTTGATATCAGAAAACAGTGACTTCCATGTTTCAGCCTCTCCTACATTCCCGTAAAGCAATTCCTCGCTGTGGTTTGCGAGTTATTAAACTCACTAGAGTGAAATTTCTGACAGAATTAGCAATATGCGGTGTTCTGCGATGAGCAACAACCCTGAGGTTTTCCCGGTGCTTTCTGCGTGTTACCTATACATTCCAAACTAGGTACTTCATTCCAAAAGACAAATGTTTTTGCCTTAATCACTAAAAACCATCTTAGACAAATAAGCGCTCTCTTTTATTTCAAAAAATTGTCGATCAATTGGGAAAAAACAAAAGGAAAAAATCTATATCCGACTTCCGCGCAAACACAAAGGGAAAAGTCTATATCCGACTGTCGCACGAATTTAGCAAACATATCCAATGGTGGTATATACAAACGCTTTTCAATTTCCTACATAACGAAACCGTTTTTCATGAATAGCACAAAATAAATTTTATTGCGTGTAATTTTACGGAACACAAAGACATTTTTGTGCATATTTTCAATTATAAATGCCACTAACAGCTTCCCAGTAACCTGAGCACGCAACTAAATCAGGAATGTTGTTTAATCACACAACACATTACAGAATGGTACAATATAACGTACAGTAGAATATGAACTGCTGGACGGATGTGAAGTACCAGCACCAACATTCTGTGTAACAACATAACTTCGAACTCGCTTTCCGAGTAACTGTAAAACAGCAAAAGTGGGAAACGTGGATTGTATAGTTACTAACTTCCTAAAGTTAGTTAATTGCAAAGCAAGGATCCGCTGCTCAATGTTTCAAATACAAAAAGTCTGGTATTTTGTTAGTGTTGAGTAACTGCAAAGAAAAAACACACTTTTACAAATATCTGGTTTGCAATTCCGTAGTAAGAGGAGCGCCGTAACACACAGATTGAGAAATGCATGCGCCGAAACCAGCAATAATGATGTGACATCAACGTAATCAAAAGAAGCACAGCTTTGCTACAAAAGCTTAAGAGTATTCCAGTAACTTTACTTTTAAGAAAACCAAAATACGTTCGGATGCCGATATGAAAAAGCATTAATGAAAGAGAAAAAAGAACAGTTTTCACCTCGTGATTTAATGAAAGAGAAAAAAAAGAACAGTTGTTACCTCGTGATTTAATGAAAGAGAGAAAAAGAACAGTTTTCACCTCGTGATTTATGATGGAAGGTTGGGTTGCGGTGGTTTTGTCAAAGCTTCGCCCTGGCTAATAGCTGCATGAAAAGAATGAAACAGTTTTTGCGGTGTTGGGGATTTTTAAAATTTATCGTAGCCTGAAAGGTATAAGCGCTTGCGTGGCAGCGTTTCATTCGATCTCAACAAAATATAATTTGCATGCGACTACTTCAAAGTGTTAGAGATGCATTTGAGATCTTTCAAATTGCGGATAGAAAGGTTGTGTTTGCAGAATGAAAATATAGTTACTCCCCAGGCAAAGCCAATGTGATGTCTTACCATGATTTTGATAATATTGCACTGCTAATGCATGCTGTATTTGCGTGTTCCAAGCTTCTTGGTCGAAATCGGCGTGAACCACAGCTGACTGAAACGTTAACGTAAAATGACAAGACTCTCCTTTTGCAACTTAAACCACTTAACTTGCGAACTAAACAAAATAAACTTTTATAAAAATTAAATGAGCAAAATCAGTTGCATGCGAGGTGGTCTGTGATTGGTTGCAAATAGTGCAGAACAGTAGATAAGAGCAGAACATTGAAAAACAAACAATAGAAACAATATTGGGTGGTCTTTTAGATTACATGGTGTCCATCATGTTGTCATAGTAAGCTGTTTGCTGTAAGAGTGTCACCTCTTTGGAAGTAAAGTAATGTATTGCCAGGACAAAAAATCAGCAAACGTGCATTTTTGCGATAATGGTCGACTTTTCGTTGTCAGAGTGTAAAAACCATACCAATGTATACTTATTAAGCTACTTGCTTGCGTGACGTTTTATGGGAAATAACTGCATGAAAGTTTATAAATCATATGACCTTTCTTAAAAATTGCGTACGGTCTTGTTTGCCTCATTAGCCGTTGAACATCGGCCCAATACCTTTAACAACTACTTCCAGTCATTAAAAAAGTTTTTTTCAGCATATTTCCAATACTTTCTGAGAAAGATTTCGCTGCGGAAGTGAAATCACAAAATCTGTGCATGCTTGTAACAAATTGCGAAAGATGCATCTGATAAATTGTTTTATTATATATGGATTGAACTCACCCGTTCTGGACAACAGGACACTTTGCATCCGTAACCAGACATCACGATTGCTACAATTAGCTCGATGAAGGCGGCAACGGAAAGGGTCAAGTGTACAACAAACGAGTAGGTGCTGTACGTGCTGGCTCCCTTCGCAGAAAGCATTTGAATAAACTTTTCATCTTGGATCTTGTTTTGCGTATTACTTCACACGTAGAAATTCAGAGTAGGTTTGTTTACTTGCAACAAAGCTTGCACCCTTAGCACATCCATGGGCGTCGGAAAGGGGAGCATGGCCCCTCCCAGGATTTTAAAATTTGACATTTTTCTATTAAATCTATAGCAAAAAAGGTTGTTCTCTTAGTTTCGAGTGGCTAAATGAAATTTCATCAGTTTTGAGCCTCCACTGGAAAAATCGTTGGCTACCCCTGTGAAATCCGCTATTTACCCCTGGAAAAAATCCTTCCGACGCTCATGAGTCCATCCAGTTATAGTCACTGCCTGCAGACACATCACGTGGTTGCAAGTAAGATAATTCAGCGATGCACAACGTTTAGCTTCGCGAATTTCGGAAGAAAATCTTTAGAAAAAGTTTTTGAACTCGTTTACCCGCCCCGATTGAAGTGCTTTTGTTTGAATCGATGGTGAAAGCCTCTTCTTCCTCATAGTGCTTTAATCAATATCAGCAAACTTTCCAACTCACTTTATTACGAACGATTTATCTTGAAACACCGTGCGTTTGTGACTATTGTGCCATCTCTTTTCACAAACGGTTGCAAAGAGATCAAAGTTGAAACGAAAATGATCTTTACATTGCAACACATGGTCCGCAGCACCAAGTTACTTTCCACGTGCACTCAGCAAAAGTTCTTAAGGTGGGGTCAGTTAACTAACAGGAGTAAAAATTTAGTATTGGGAGGTAGCAAAAGTAATGGCTTACTCAAAGTTAACAACCCACAGTTAACAAACTAAAAATACAAACTAAATTTCAGTTAATTTACAAATTAAAAATAGTTACAAAGTTAACAAACAAAAAATACAAACTTGACAAACTAAAAATTACTCCAAGTCAACAACTAAATAAATACAATAATTGATATAGTGCCATTAATCAGAGATCTCATAACGTGCAGGTAGGATTTTCGTTGAAAGGACTTTGCATTACACAGAGTACAGCACCCAAAGCCATGGGCGTCCGCAGGGGAAGGGGGGCAAAACGGGCATTTGCCCCCTCTGGAAATTGAGATTAAAGGACCAAAAGTTTCTAGAAACCCTGAAATCAGCAGCTTAATGCTGATTAATTGATTTAATTCTTGCTGTGGCAGTTCATTTGCCGGTATGACGCTCACACTCCATAAGCGTTAGGTTCACAGTTATGGTGGTGTCGTGCAGTGATGAGCTTGCAGATAACTCATGTCCGCTCCTTTGCCTCCAGAGTCGGGTTGCGAAAGTTGCGAGCAGTTTGTTCTACTGTTGGTCTTTATTGCGTAACAATAACATAGCAACAAATCTTCAAAGGTTCACTTCGCGTTAATGGTAGCTTGCATGTGACTGTTGAGTTGAACGCAGACTTCTTGTCAGGCAATGCAGCGAGACAGTGACTGCTGATAGCGGTAATCCACGTACATTTATAGTTTGTGAAAAGAAGCATGATTGAATCTGTAGCAATGTTTCCACAAGTTTGAAAATCCATTGTTAGTGCGTGTGTGACCAGTGGCGTAACTAGAGGTTTGAGCCAGGTGGTAAAATAAAGCTGAAGGGGCTCACTGGCGACTGTAGGGGGGCCACTAGCCAACACTCAGATAACATTCAAGACCTGAGGGCGAATACGATGTGGATGGCTATACTAAAACTTAAATTCACCGGAAAATACTCCTAAAAACTTCCGAAAAAAGCAAGAAAACAGCAACCTATTGAAAACCAAAAGAATACTAAATACCGACATATAAGCTAAAAGAGTTTTTTAAGTTAGTTTGCCATGGGGACAGTTCGCACCCCTGCCCCCAGAGGCGTAGCTAAAGGGGGTGAAGGGGGCGGTCCGCCCCTGGGGGCACTTTTATGGGTGCGGCACTGTGGCATCTACCGTAGACTATAAACGCGTATAGGCTGTGAAAATTGCAATGACCTGGGGATAGTCATGGAGCGTCAGCGTCGACCCAAAAAGAAAACTGATCAAGAATTAGGCAAGATCTAGTATTATCACCTTGCGGTTGAGAAATCTTGCCATGCTTTCTATAGAGCAACAATTGACAAATGAAATAAATTTTGACATTGTCATTGAAGAATTTGCCAACAAAAGGGCAAGAAAAGTTACTTTGTAAAAAATTGCAGTTTTCATTTCAGAAATAAATATGATCCTAATTTTTTACATATTTTACTGTTTTCAGTATATGTCATTTTACTTTTTGTTTAACTGTTAGTTACAACGTTTGAGTTTTTGGTGTGTATTTCAAAGCATACTATATTTGAGTATGTTAAATTAACATTATAATGGTGCACAAACTAGTTAATAAATGTATAAAACTTCATGAGCGAGTCACTGTGCAATACGTATTTTATGGGCTTCGGGGGCGCCAAGCTCAAGGGCCGTCCCGGGCAGCCCACACTCCAGCTATGCCGCTGCCTGCCCTCCCCCTCAGTTACGCCATTGATTGTGACCAATGTGCTTGAGTGTCGAACTACACTTGTGCAGGCGTCTTTTCACGCAGAATAAAATGCGTGGCTTGGTAGAATACGTCTACGCAGGCTAGTGTGACTACGTCTTAATCGTTAAGGTTTAGTTCTGACATCTGAGTGAATACTGACTGCAATACTTTGTTTGCTGTGGCCAGTTTTCTTAATTCAACTGCTCAGTGTTGTACAGCCTGCGTGTGGTGTTCTAATTCTAGTAAGTTGTCCGTAGTCGTGTCAAAATACAGGTCTAATTGTCCGGTTTGCGTATAATGAGCCTTCACTGCGAAAAAATTGGCAAAGAAAAGCATGGTTTTATTGACCGTATTGGACGAGATCCCAAACGCGTGCAGCAGCAGCTCTTATTTCAAAGTGACGCTGACAAGTCTTGCTGGCCGATCCCACAACGAGGAGGAGGGCAACCGGGCAATTTTCCCCCTCCCAAAATTTTCAAAAACATTTCCAATTATTAGGTACAGCATCAAGCTACGATCATTTTGCTCCCTACCCCTGAAAATATCAGCTTGGTGCGGCCCTGCTTACTAGGTAAAAAAGTCATAGTTTGTGGTTTAGTTGAAGACCATGCCAATGCTTCTTTCTTTTAAAGTTATGGCAGTGCTTACTTGATAAGAAGTATTCTGCTTTGAAAATGTGCAGATAGCCTACTGTGTAAATTATCGTAATTTACTTAGGTCCCGGGTTTTGCTGCCAACGAAGCGCATTTTTTGTGATTGTAACCGTAACTTGGGTCATTTTCTTTGTGGTGTGGAAATGGTAAAGCGTTTTGCGAAGATCCATTTACGCTACATCGTCAGCACTTGAAAATTGTAAGCAAAATGTCGACGTTGCCCCCCGTTGGAACAAATTCTGCGGACGCCCATGCCACGCCCATACCACGCCCATGTCACGCCCATACCACGCCCATGCCCAAAGGATTACATCATTTATTTTAAAAGTTTTGAGAAACTGTGCCAAACGTCAAGCACATCAGTAGTGAGCACAAAATTAACACAGTAACTCAGCCGTTGCTATACCTTGTCCGCTGCAGCGACAACGGTCGTCGCGACTTCTATGCCGGTCATGGCCAATGCCGCAAAAATGGCGAAAATGCTCATTGCCATTGAGCTCGCAAACTGCAAAGAAATTAAGCATGTTTGCAGTAGGCTTCGTCAAAATATACATAATGATGGCTAGACTATTGCAAAGATTTTGCATTTCCACGTATTCCAAGGCTCCAAGAGAAACAGTTTTATAGTGCAAATCCATAAAATATCTCTGATGAAAGCCCAAATTACTTAAACTATACAGCGTGAAAAAGCACGGTATAAGCACTGATGCTATTAATTGCTACACTATCAATAAGTGCTGATCGTAATTACAGAGGGACAATAGCTGTATGTTTATATATCGGAACTGCAATGCAACATTGCAAAAATATTGATTTGAACTCTACTTTTTGTCGATGATACAATATAATCCATGCAGCATGTCGTGTGCATAAAAGTAAATTAAACAAAGGCCTGGCCAATTTTTGCACAGTGATGGTTAGAATGCAAACTTTGTCCGCTTTTATACGTTGAAATATAGCATGGTGTCATCTTTCCAATCCTTTCTCGTAAGCATTTGCCATACCGAGGTCTGACAACTGAAGGCTTCAACTTATTCTTTACTTCATCCACTAAAAGTATTGAAGTTGAGTTGTCACAAAGACATTACTCCTCAAGAATTTTAAGCTTTTAGTTTGTAAGGAAGGTAGTTAAAACCGCAACCATAACAGGCTAAAACACCTATCAAAGCGATATTTAATTTGGAAAGAAGACCATCCGGCCTAAAAACTGGTATCATTTAAATTGGCTTGCTAACGCAATCGCGCACACGCTTCGGTGCATTTTCAAATTATTTCTTGGATGTGAGTTGTGGTTCATCTTTACATGAAACGCATGCTTGGCTTGAGCTTTCGGTGTCTTACAACTGTTGCTGAACTGATCGTCGCAACGTGCTGGTTAGCACGAACGCACAGGCAGATATCTTGAGCTTTCTTTTGCTTCACTTACTTCTATTCAAAACTCGTTGTTTAGAACATAGAAGGAAAAAAGGAAACAGTCGAAATCGCAACATTTCAAACATTTTCACAATCGCCTTTGCTTTCAGATTAGAGTTTTGCGGGAAACCGAGCTAGCATTCCAAAGGTGTCTCGACAAGTTGGCTCGGTCGAAAGCAGCTAGTAAAGCAACAGGTAATCATTTTCGTCGAGTACGTGTACAGTTCGTTGCATTATAACAACGCAACCCCACGAGCGCGTAGAATAATGTCTCAATAAGATTTCTAAAAGACATCTCTTGCACACATTTGACGTCTGTAACTTGATATAAACATGGAAGATGCTCAAAAATATCATTGAATGCCTAAAATGATTCTGCGCTTGGACAACACTTCTTAACCGATATTGGCCCAAAGGTTCAAATTATGAAAGGAAGAATTTCTATCTGGAAACGACTCCTGGTCACCCACAGCATTCAAGAGACATATACAAAATAAATTGTTTTTTTTCTGAATTTGATCTATGCCTGCTTCTTTGCCTGATCATGAAAACTGTATTTTTTGGAAAGAGTTGTTGTTCAATTTCTCACACGAATTACTTCCAGTCTCTTTCTGCCGTGCAGTGCAAAAAGAACTGCACATGCCTCTTTTCTCCAGAATATGCTATCTTTTGTTTTAGATTTTATTGTCTAATCCCATATGCATCTCTCTTATAACTGCCATGCTATCGCTACTTTGCCTTCAATAGTCAATTGATTCAATTCGTTTCTTTCTTCTATAATTGACTAACAGCAGGCCGCAGACATACCGACCAATTGTTTTTCGTCAATCGTCCGTATCTCAATAAAAAACAGCTTTCCGAATGTAAACATTTTCAAACTAGTACGGAATTTAATCTTTAATATTGACATTTAGTACATTTTATGCATAGCTCTATTTGAAAAGCTGCATTTTTAATATGATTTTGCTTTTGACCTCCAAATATTGAGTTACACAAATAAGCTACATAAATACACTTGAACTTCTAAATATCACTTAACCTGCTGCATGCGCGAGAAGGTAGTTTATGAGCAAAGATGTTATCCATCCACAGACCAAGCTGGCTATAACAGTAATCTCATAATTTGGAGTCTTTTTTTTAATGAAGCAAATAATGATGATTAATATTGTTAAACTCACATTGCATTGAGACAAGGAATTCGACGCCGATACCCCAAAAGCTCCGGCAATCAGAAACTGAAAAAAAAGTTGCTTGTTTCTTTACGCAGGCTTAAGGCTCACATGTGGGTATAATTGTCACGTGCAGTCATTTTTCAGGAAAGTGTCATATAATGTAAAAAGCGAATTGATGCAGATTACTTGCGATTTGACAGATAAACGTTGCCAACCTTATACAACTAAAAAACAAGCAATGCTTTAGCGGGTTTGTCTTTGCAGCAAAAAGCGAAATACTTATCCGTTCACATGGTGAGCATCTTACGAAGTGATCTTTTGACGTAAGACAAGGCAACAGCAATCAGGCTAAAACAGTTCAAAACAGCCCCAATCACGCACCCAAATTCCGCACCAAAGACCTGGTGAAACAATTGCTAGTTGATTTACTTCAGTTTTCGAAAATCCATAAATGAAGTGCAGGCCGAGATTGACCGCCGCAAGAACCATCGACAACAAGGCCATTGTCAATTGAAGAGCCTGTAAAAAAAACTTTATTCACTAACAATGACTATAGAGAAAATGTCGAATGTCCAAACCTGTATTTTGACCGAACAATTGTGAAATTGTGGCCGAATCCTTATTGACACTGCTTTCGGTTGACGTTTGGCACATTGATTTGCAACAACACAGGATTTCATGGCAACAGTTGAGAAAACTGACTACTAATCACCAAAGACTCTTGCAGCTGCGCCACTTTATCTTGTCTGAATCTATCTTCTAATTGTAATTTGTAATTTTCCGTAGGCAGATGCGTGCTTAGTGTCATAACGTCTTTTTATGTCACATTCTTTGAAGTCTGAAACTGCTTTGCCGCATATCAAGCAAACCGGCTTGTTTTCAACTTGCACGACGAGGAACTGTATTGATCTGCCCACTTTTCGTGATAATCTCTGCTTCTAATGCTAACTTTGAGCTTTTGCTTGCCGTCGCCGTTATTAGAAGCAACCCTTCAGGACCCGCAGGAGCCACGACCGTGGCTTTTGAAGTTATGATCGGCCATAACGCAAAATAGTACCTGCGCTGAAAACAGTTCTAATGTACTTGAAGTAAGCTTTATCTCTGGATAAATTGTACAAGCTGTGCAGGCTGCAGCAGGCCAACCGGGCAATTGTCCCCCCCAAGAAGTTTTTATTTGATAGGTACAACAGTAAGTTACAATCACTTTGCCGCCACCGAAAGTTTCAGCTGGTTGCGACCCTGGGCTGCAGCATAGCACACGTATGAAAGGTAACAAAGACATATTTCTCTTTGGTAATACCTCAATTATTTCTATCAATGGTTGATCTGTTGTGGCGATTGATGATCATAAATCGCCACAACAGGTCATCTAACAAAGAACATCTGTAACTATTCCCATATAATAATGACTGAAGACAATGTGATAGAAAAATGTCGCTCGACTTGAATTTTATATCGGCATGGGTTAGTTTTTGCTTTTGGAGAAAATGATCTGGCGGGCCGTTCGGAAGGACTCGGCGGACATATGGCCCTCGAGTCATAGGTTGGATATTCCAGCCTTAGTCTATGACAGTAACACTGCACCGCTTTGATTTATTTCATGTTTTGTGATCAACTGTTCATATTAAAAATGCACTATGTGCGTTCGGTTACTCAAAAACTATAACCCTTTTTTGTATCATAATTGCTTAGAAACGAAAAGTAAAAGACTGGTGTCACTGGAAAGTGATATAGGCTACTTACACCAAACTCTTAAATAATTGCAGAAAATTCTATAAGCACCTAACGTCATTAATTTATGCTCTACGTCGTGATGTTAACCTAATTTGCTCAGAAGCACTTTGATTTCAAGACAAATGATAATTTACACACATCAACACGACGCGGTCAAGACATGCTCATTCACTATCTTCAGATCCGTGTTGCCTTGCGGAACGGGGAGAATCGCTGAGGCAGCAGGCCTAGGAAGTCTCGAAGCACCACAATTTTCAGCATAGCCGTACGAGGCGTGGTGGGGGGGAAATTGACCCCCCAGATTCAGGCAAGATTTCTCCGATAATTTTGGAAAATTTGCTTAAGGAGAACCACCGCCTTGCAAAAGCGTTCTCCTATTCGTTTCCCTTTTGGCGTAAAAATTCGGCCAAATCGAAATTTTGCCTGTCCAAAGGCAACGGTCCCCGTACGCCTATGGTTTTCTGCAAACTCTGATAGCTGCGTAAGGTCCGCGTCAAGGGCGACCCGAACACGCCGGGCCGGAGATGCAATCACATCGCCTAATCCTTGGTCTACCTCTTACAGCAGGGGTTCCCAACCTTTCTCTTACCATGTACCCCTTCAGTTTCCAACAGCTAAGCATGTACCCCTACAGCATTTCGACAGATAAGCATGTACCCCTTCAGAATTTCGACAGATGAACTTACCCCTAAAATGTCTTGACAAAATAATTTACCATGATTATTCATAGATATATTTAACAATAAGCATATAACTTTTGGTAATAATATTAACTGATGTATGTATAAATATTCGGATATAAATAATATGTAGCCTAAATATACAGTACATTTATCTTCTATTGCTAACCTTAAATGTACCCCTGCAGATAGGCAAATGTACCCCTGGGGGTACATGTACCCCAGGTTGGGAAACCCTGTCTTAGAGTATTCCTGTGGGTGTAGCCGGCAGAACACGCCTCGCCAAATGTTCTTCTTGTCTCTGGCTGAACCACAACCAGCTGAAACCTCTCTATTCGGTAAAGTGGCTCGACACATAGGGGTTTACGAGTTTCACAGCTGTGCACTCTTTCCGGTAGTGTTACACCGCGAACTCTTTGCAAAAATCTAATTTCTGCTGCTTGTACCTGTAACAACGCTTTTTCGGTAATATCCAAGAATGGTGATCACAGGTGAGAGTCGAAACAAAACCGATTTAAAAACCAAGAGCTTTGCGGTTTTTGAAAGTTCTCGGCTTGTGACCGTGGAAAGTTAAAGCTCGCTCACTCAATACTGCGTTTGCTTTGCCGATTCCGGAGTCCATATCTTTGGTCTGTGTGTTTCGTTGCTCATATATTTCACTCCAAGGTCTTTCAACTTCTCAACCAGTTGCGGCGGTCGCTGGTCACTCACAGAGTACACTGAGTAGGGTTTCTAGGGAAGCAAGACTAACACGTACGGAACACGACCTTTGATTGATGCTGCAAGCTCGCACACAGCCTGTACAGTGTACTGGCAAGATAAAAATGTATTGGTTGTCAGTAGCAGGCAGCCATCAGCACTTTATTCTTCTAAAATTCCCCAATGTTCTTCTTAAAAGATCCCTGTGATTTGCTTATTCGAGTTCGACAAAGCAATCGCAGGTATCTTTTACATATACGGGATGGTCCGAAAAGATGTATTCATTGTATTAGTTATCGGTATCATTCCGAAATCAAATTAACCCATGCGGGCTTCTGTTTTCCAGGTAAAACATAGTTTAGAACGCCAAAGTTTTATTTCCCAGCTTCAGTGGACCAAGCAGCAAGATATTCCGTGTAGGAGAGAATCAAGATTGCAGAGGCCTCTTTCTCGACGAAATCAGTTGTCCAAACTCAACAACAATTGCGAAGGGAAATTCCAGACAGAAACGCTCCAACCCGACTCACAATAAAGCGCCTCCTGGGCACAGTCAGGTCGACGGGAAGTGTGCAGGATATCGTTAGATCGCAGTGGCCGGTCACGGTCAGTCAGGACAGAAAATAACGTCGTGACTGTGAGACAATGTTTAGAGCAGGGGTTCCCAACCTTTCTCTGACCATGTACCCTTTCAGCATTCTGACAGACTAGCATGTACCCCTTCAGAATTTTGAAAGATAAGCATGTACCCCTTCAGCATTTCGACACATGAAAGTGTACCCCTCAAATTTCTTATGACGAAATATTTTATCATGATTGATCACAGATATATTTAACAATAGGCATGTAACGACTTTTGAAAATAATATTCACTGATATATGTATAAATATTTGGAAATAAAAGATATGTAAATATATGTTTCATGTCAATTGTTAACCTCAAATTTACCCCTTCGGACAGGCAAATGTACCCCCAGGGGTACATGTACCCCAGGTTGGGAACCTCTGGTTTAGAGTGTTACAAACTCACAGTCGGTGCGGCTTTGAATGGGTAATTCACCACAAACAGGTTATGCGCGAAGAATAGCACCTGTATAAGTGGATACCATGAAAGGTGTGGCTGGCTGCGGTCAGTCAGGAGGGAAAATCGCATTGTGAATGTGAGACAATGTTTGGAGCAGTCTCCAAGGAAATCCACAAAATGTTTGTCCCAGGAGACAAATCTTTCAAGGAGGTCAGTTATAATACACCAGGATCTTCATCCGCTTCCGTATAAGATGCAGATTTTGCAACTTTAGACCAATGCAAATAAAGCTAGGGGACGTGCCTTAGGGCAAACCACCATTCAGCGAATCAAAGACCGTCTTGACTTATTAGACTTGATTTTTTCAGTGACGAGGCAAATTTACACCTGAGTGGTTATGTGAACAAACACAATACGCGTTCAAGAACATTGGAACGGAGATCAGAATTCCCCATGACAAGTTGGACAGGGTCATTACAAATTTCAATATGCGGGTAGCCACAGTGGTTCCGCGCCAAGGAGCTTGGATAGAGCACATTATAAACCACTGAGCTGTGCTCGCAAAATGGTGGTGTACGAGAAAAACTAAAGCACACAAAACTTACATGTCTGTAAGGCAGGCCTATGAAAAAATTGCAAAGTATTCCTTTCAATACAAAATACTACATTATCAAAAATGGATACATTTTTCGACCACCATGTGCTTGATAATTTGTTAGTGATTAAAATTTTGTCGGTGGTGCAAAGGGCCAGGACGAAAATTGTTTATCCTCCAGTTGAGATTCAATTATCTCGCGGCATCTTTATTAAGGCGCTTGCAACATCCGTTTCCAGAAACGCTGAATGACCCGGCATTTATTGCGTTCCTTCCCGCACACCTTCGTGTTTAAGAGGTTGATCGCTTCAGTTTTCCGGGGCTTCGAAGCCCTTCCAAATAACCTGGCCACCTGACGCACGCATAGTTAGCAAGATAATTTCTCCTCTGGTTCAGACTTTAAGTATTTCGGGTCGGACGACATCAAACTTTGAAATACTCTGCTTGACATTCTATCGTGCAAAACAGCTTCAGCAATATTTTTAGTTTTGTCAGAACGTTTTTCCACTAAAATAAGAACTGTGGATTTATAAAAAAAACACCTGGCTCTACGATAATTAAACTACACTTGATTATCCCATTTGCACTAATATGATTAAATTAACACGTCTTTTAGAGGATTCAATTTTAGCATTAAAATGACATTTTTTAAACTAGCATTTTTACAATTTGCAATTTCATTGAAAGATTTGCTATTGCTGGAATCATTCAAGATTTTGCTCAACTTAGCTTTTTTTACTAACAGAAAATATTTCTTTATTCGGTAGCTCACTTAAGCTGCCTTTGCAAAAAGTTGAAAAAAGGTAAAGGATGTCAGTCACCTTAAACGCTTTTTCATATTTTACTGTTTTTCGACCTCGAAAGAAAGGGCCGTGCTTGCAATACTTTCGTGCGATCACAGATTGTATATAAATTTCATAAATTAGCACATGAACTAAAAGCTGTTTCTCACCCCAAGTATTTTGAATTTCTTTTTGAATCTTGCAAAGTAACTTCTGGTCAGATAGTCCATGGCGACTGGAAACGTTTTTTGGCTTATACCAAACAAAGTAATTTTCGTTTATTTATTAGCGCTATCGTATGTTCGAGGTTTTAGTCCACTAATACAAACACACAACAGATGTCGAAAAAAAGATGTTTTAAACCGCACTTGAACAAATAATAGCCTAAAGTATCTATGAAAAAACACCCCAAATCAGACACGCTTAGAAATAATTGCAGCATTTGCTCTTTCCTTGCTGGATTAATAAGAATCTGCAGTAGAAAGTTGAGCTTTTACAAAATAGCAGTAATACTGGGTGATGTGTTGTCGAATGATCACACGCACTGATCCACTTCTGCATATATCCATTTTGAAAGAGAAGTAAGCTCTAAACAAGTCACCCATGCAAACCTTATTCCGTTCCCGACATGCACGCAAATTGCACTGTAGGATAGAGATGTAACCGTCGTGAGCAGGTCATTAACCAATTCTTAAATGTGTCTACAGGCTTGCCTCTTCGCGCAGTCACTTTTTCCCACTGCCTTTTACAAGGTTTTCCTCAAACAACTTTCTAATTTAGAAATAAATTCACAATGTAGAGAAAACTCATGAGTAATATTGCTAAAAATTTGATTCTTGTTCTTATCACTTTTAGAGGGGAGAAATCGTGAAAGCTTTGCTCTTTCCATCACTTTATGAATTCCACAAACAGGTCAATTGCTACCCTGCAGTAAAATGAATTAAACCGATTACAGATTTGCTCTAACTTCACATAAACACTGGGTTGCAAAAGTTTACGAAAGCGTAATTCCCGCAGTAGCGTCTCTATAACGGATAGCTCTAAAAAAGTCTCCCGTGCAGAGGTGCGCTCACCAGCTGACAAACAGTTTGAAGTGGTTTACTGAGTGGAATTGCCCAACAGCTTTTCCCTATACCTTGTTTTTACACCGAATCAATTAACGGAACTCCGAGCGAAACTGCAGTTGTTATAAGGCAGGACCGCACTTCAAGCACTCTGTGTCACGATGACAAGCGAAACTTTGTAAGAACTGGCCACAGCTACAGGCGCTTAAAAATACATATCTTACGTTTTTGGTAGATGAAAATACTTGATGAGGATGTTAACCTAAATTAAATACAACATTATGGTTGCTTGTTAATATTGAGCAATGTCATGATTGAAATCATCTGGTCTGAGTAGCAGAAACAAATCAATCTTGAAAAAGGAAAATGTTATGTGAATATGAAAAGAGAGCTCACGTGCAGATGTTTAGGACTTAACATTTTGAGCAAAACTGCAGTCATTTGCAACGATGATGCCTTGTAGATATTTAGTTTCAATGTACTGATATTTTACTTGTTCTTTTATGTAGCTGCGTTCATTTCAAAACTATATCAACAAACGTGCTTTACCCTTTTTACCCTTGCTTTAGTGCTGCGTATGCTTGACCACATTCTGGTAGACATTTATGAAAACTGCTTGGCTAAAACGATGTCCTCATGCTCCATGCCTTTACTTACGGCAGCTTTCGCTTCGGCCTTTTTTCATCCCTATTTTGCAACACAAGCCAAAAGCAAAAGTTTGTGGGCATTAAGCGAGTGCCTGCAATTTTTTAATTTTGTCTTGATGCCCAGCAAAAGTCCACAAAGAGCAGAGGCGGTTCAAGAGGTTTTCAACCTTTGAGTGCGTTTCTGATTTTAGGTTTTGGACGCGGTGAGTCACAAAACGTGCTGAAGTAAGGTTTTCGGAGCCCTCGTTTCAGGGTCCTCGAATCTGATCATCGTTTAAACCAGGGGTGATGAACCTATTTGCTATCGCGCGCCACTTTGTCAGTTACCGCTGAGTAAGCGGGCTGCACGACTTTTTCGTCATACTTTACGGTATATATATGTACCGTTAGTACCGAAAAGGTTAAACAGCTAAATCCTGAATTAGATAAAAGGTTTGCACTACGTTTGTATGATTCCTGCGTGATATGCGCGTAATTCAGTCGGGCTATCAGCTTTTGATATCGCATCGCAAAGATTAGAAGCGGGTCAAAGAAAGTTCAAGACTGCTGGTCTCGCCTGAATGCTTCGCGGGCTGCACGAAATTCTTTTGCGGGCCGCGTGTTCGTCACCCCTGGTTTAAACTAATGTTTGTTTGGGTGACATGGGGATATATTTTTATAGAGTTCTTACCTGACAAAACAAAAACATTTTTAAACGTTATACAAAAGGTATGTATCGGCTTGGGTGTTACAATATGGAAAATGATAAAGCAGGGGTCTCCAAACTACGGCCCGCGGGCCAAATCCGGCATGCCAAACCGTTTTATCCGGCCCGCGAAGACATTTTGTCTGTAATGAAAAAATAATACATTTACGAAAGACTTTTGATTTGGTAGAATGTAGGGTTGCGGGGTCGGAGGTAAAAGATCCGACTCCGACTCCGACTTTCCAAAGTTTCCGACTCCTGACTCCGAGTCCAAATTTCCGATTCCGACTCCTTAACATGAAGGGTATGACATTTGGCTTTTAAAATCAATGGAAATCATGGTGCACAGCAAGAAATCTCTGTTTCAACAAGCGTCAAAAGAAATTGTACCACTTCAACAGGAATTCCCAATTTAGGAGTGTGATGTAAAAAATGATTCAATTGGACTTTCGGAGTAGGAGTCGGATAGAAAATCCCACTCCGACACCACCCAAAAACCTCCGACTCCTTGCGACTCCGACACCGACTTTGGCTCCGACTTCGGCTCCGATTTCGCAATCCTGGTAGAATGTAACATTTCTCAAAACAGTCACATTGCGTAAGATGCCCGGCCCTTGGACTGTTGTGTAACAGCTTATGTGACCCTCGGACAAAAACGTTTGGAGACCTCTGTGACAAAGGAACGAACGTCCTAAAAAGTAATGCAAAGACCTTCGAGAAGATTTGTACTAAAAATGTCTTTTTGCGGTATTTGTAACATTTATTTCGACCATAGGCGAAAGAGAACGTTTTTCCAAGGGCTGGGGAGTCGTTTGTCATAAAACGTTTGTCACTGTTCCGATTTATGACGTCGAAATCTCTTGCCATAAACGTAGGTACCCGAAAAAAACTGTCACCTTGAAAAGGTTTCATCAGCATCATATCATGCGCCTAAGATTGACTATTTTTAAATGCTGAATTGGTAGCAGTTTTGCTGTGACAGAAGCTAACAGTTGTGCACAGCATCTGGTGGCGTTCTGTTCACCTTGGGAACAACTCCAGCATGCAGTTATGATCTGAACTGCTATTTACGTCTCAGAATTCTTTGAAACGTTGTATAGAATAGGACCTGATCTGTATGTTACTGCAGCTAAACACTCGCACTTTGGAATCGACAGCGTAAATGCAAACTTTTGAATGGATGGCTCCTACTGGGAACCAAATAGTTATTAGAAAAACGGCTGGCTGGTCGATTTCAGGCTAAACATTAAATTTGATCAATTAGCACTAGTCTTGTGGTAAACTACTCTATTTCTAAACGTTACTTGCAAATTATTTTGCCGCAGTTTTGTTGAAAACTTAATCGTTCCCTAGTCCTACATTTCCAAACTCGAATTTCATAGTCGTGGTAGAACTCCAACTTTGTTTTCAGTTTTCATAATCCATCAAAGTAATGTGCTTGATTCCAGGATACTTTTTGGCTTTCAGGTGCCAGTCTCGAATGTTAGAAAAACAAAATCGTTTTGACGTAATGACATTTCTTTCAATTGACAGCAATTGAGGCAGTTCATAACAAACAGGCTGCATTATTCTGCACAGACAAAAACACCGTCGCCATAATAGTGCCATGGCCTTGCGGTATCTCCTGGCTAGCTTTAAAAAGTTCTTCTACGCCTTACATTGTGCAAGCCCATGTTAGAGATTTTTCTGCGGTGCAATTCTGCTGCTGCTGCAATGGCTATGGCATGTGCGCAAAGTGCGATTGCAGCATTCTGGATGTTTTCAGATTAGTTTGAGTCGTTAAATGCAGTAAAATGCTCTGTGTTTGCGTATTTACAAGCTACCGTATGATATATTCCAACCCGGATGCATATTTGCCTTGTCCTCTTTGGTGCACTGTCCACTGCTTGTGCAGTGCTCTACCATTTTGTGATAAGAAATCACACACGTGACACTTTCATAGATCCATAAAGTCTATTCCACAATCGCTTCTATAAAACGTTTATCAGTTTTTGTCCAGGCGAATGTGAATTTAAAAACAATTATTTTTGGTATGAATTGTCCTGGTTACAATGGTCCTATAGCATCGAGTTTTATAATATTTGAGGTTAAATTGTTGGAGGTATTTCGTTGACAGCAACCGACTCCTACATTGCTCAAGACAAGAATAAACCGGTTGAAACCAGCTCCATGAAAAAGAGAGCCACTTGAATAAATTAAACATTGATCTCGATTACATCATTGCAGAACTCTGGAAAGAAGTCGACTGACGAGCAACCTGTGGAAGTCTTGTTATTTCAGGCGTGCTCCCAACCCTCTATTGTGCATATCAACATATGGATTGTTCAGCTTCATCTTATCCTTGGCTACTTATAAAGTGTACATTAAGCGAAGCTTCGCGAGAAGGACCCTGACATACAAGACGTCACAGCTTTGCACGCAAGCACGCGACTTGCCCTTCCTGTTAACTGCAACGGAGCATCAAACAGGAATCCAGGACCTTCTGCAGCCAACCGCAAACTTGATGTATATTTTTGTGCATGCGAACAGTATCTCACCTCCTCATTGTTTCATTACTCTTTGTACAGTATGTCAGACACGTACCTCCGGTTGCAAGACTAAAGGTGGATTCAAACAGAACCCGTTTTGCGGCCAATTTTCCGGCTTGCGACGACGTCGCGGTACATTGCGTTCTTCTCTGTGAAATCGCCTCGTCGAAATCCGGTAAACAGCGAAGGATGAAAGCGCTTTCCTTATGGAAAATTCTACATAGTTATGCCCAAAGAATTAAACCGTGTGTTTCCCGCCTTTGCATCCCTTTATACGGCCACACGCGTCAACGGAGAAGTTTTCTTACAGAACTCTCGAGTCTTATGCTGTACACCAACGAATCCTGGGAAACATAACGGGATAAAGACACTCTGCGCTCTGCACCACGCTAACAAGATGGAGAAGGTACCATACCCCATTTGTGTAAGCAGGAGCGGGAGCGTCCAACACCGGTGCGGAGGCGGATGATCCGGATCCGCGCTGTTACTAGAATGGCCATTTGCAGGAGGGTGGGTGCCGACGTCTGGGTTGAAAGACGGAGTCTCGTAGTGTTCTCCAACCACTCTGCATTCCATCGGTGACCCGCCCAGAGCGCCGCGCTTCTGTTGTTGTCTTCAGATGAACTGGTGAATAGTTGTGCGCCGGGTACAAATGGGTGTCTCGATTTGAGATGCCATGCATTACCACCCGGCGGACAGGTGAGCGGTGAGTGGAGCAGTTGTACACGTTCCATGACACGGCGTGCTAGGGACAGCGTGGTTCCTTTGCTACGAAGTTCGCAACGTTGTTGCCTCAGCACACCAGCCCAAACCAGCAAGCCGCCTCAAGAGTGCGCCGCGTGAAGTTAGCTTTTTGCGTCATAACTCTAACAGAATCGAACGGACAAAAGTTATGCAAAGAAAGGAAGCAAAATCACAATGGGGTCAGGGATGTTGTTCAATATGGGAAAATTAAACCATAAATAGCCATAGAAGGGCCCTGGTATTTTATGTAATGAAGTCATAAGTATTAATTTTCTCCTATAGCCTGGGCAATTCGAGAATTCAAGAATACATACCCAACAATGAGTTTACGCGTTGCTTTCAGAAAGTGATCATGCCAACAGCAGGTAGACGAAATCAGCATGTAGACGCAGGCGCATCAAAATATCAAAATTTGGTGGACGAGACGGAGGCAAGAAAAACGGGAGGCACGAAACACAGAATTCTCTATTGGCAACAACCTCGTGAAGACCAAATACAAAAATTATTCGTATGAAACACCCCAAAAAACATTTTTATCGAAGCCCTCCAAAAACGTAAAAGTAATGAAAAGTTTCTTTGTGTACGATTTGATCAGACACCTTCACAAGAACGAGGACATTGGATCCCGGAATAGCAGTACGAGAAGTTTAAAATTCAATTTACAAAATCGAGTAGATAATGCGTCTCGTCGATGAAATCGACATCTTTGATCTAAACGTTAAAACTGTAAAGTACTGTACAATGAACTCATGAAAGCCATTGCCTGCATCCTGAAAAAATCAATTAAACGGGCCTGGCAATGTATACTGAAAGCTATGTGTCTTGAAAACTTTCGTATTTTGACAATGATAGGCTCACACGCTTGGCAATTCCATTTGTAAGCGTAGTTGTTTGCGTTTTACACATTCTCTTGTTCCGCCCCATAAAAGCATGTCCAGTTCCGTGCACCCGGGACGCGTCACGCAGGACGGCAGAAGACACAGCATGCGTTACAAAGCAATGCCGAGTTCGTGTACCTTTGAAACATTAAAATCGTGTGTTTGTTTCCAACACCTGGCATCCTTTTTCTGAGCCACACACCGTTGTTGGTTGCTGAATGTGATTGGCCTACAGTCATTAAAATTGGGGTGCGGAATGTTCCACACCAGCTGGACTGCAAAAAAGTAAAATATAAATTAAATTTTTCCTCAACTGCAAATGCGACGCAGACATTTCAGCCAGAGGTAAACAGCGGGACGTTGACAGTCAAAGTCACTAAAAGACCAACGTAGGAAGAAAGAGTTTAAATGCAACAGTTCAACAAAAGTTTGTCTTATAATTTGATGTTCTCTACTGGTTGGTTCTGTGATTATATAAGTAAGTAATTTCACTATAACCAATCAAAATCAAGTTTATGTAGCGCAATAAATTAGTGCTCTTTGTTTCAATTAAGTGTTTTTTCAATTTGCCAAGTTTTTTTCCAGCATGTCTCCTCTTCGTTCTGGGAGCAGGGCCTCCGAGAGAAATCTTATCAGGGGGGTACGAAGACCGACGCCGGGCCTCCTTATTTTATTGGGGCCCTCGTCGAAACTTGTACAGTTTGTTTGTATAGTGATCAGAATCAATTGTCATGCTACGATTTACAAATAGATTAATCGTTAAACAGGCAGCTGGCGTCCACAAGTAATTTTAGGTTTGATCACAGAAAGACCGACCGTGCGCACATCAACTTTCCCGGGCCCCCAGTGCCTACCGGGTCGGGGTGCGATATAACTCTTGCACCCCCCTCTCGTACCCCCGATATAACTTGTACCCCCAGATATAACTCTTGTACCCCCCTCAAATACTAAAACAATGATATAACTCTTGTACCCCCCTCTGGTACCCCCGATATAACTTGTACCCCCCGATATAACTCTTG
>Ga0210059_1003050_pt1 | contig 26613 bp, 15 predicted proteins | sample Ectturendosymbi2_FD_188042 | JGI IMG/M metagenome (GOLD analysis project Ga0210059, IMG submission 188042) | Ecteinascidia turbinata endosymbiont from Florida, USA - Sample 2 (SPAdes) (version 2) | ecosystem: Host-associated > Tunicates > Ascidians > Unclassified | place: Key West, Florida... | reverse complement strand
CTTCACAACTTCTTAGCACAGCGCTGGTGGTCTTGGATTTGGTCGTAACTTGTAAGGAAAGGAATGTTGCAGAAAGGTCGTACCAAGGTTGAATGAGCACGGTGACGTCATATACTTTACAGTTTTAACACGGGCCCCTACAACAGCGATTTGACCCCCCCTGGCCCAATGTGCTGGTTTCGCCACTGGTGAAGGGGGAACAATTTCCCAAGCCCCGAATCACTGCGGGTGGCGCCGAGAATAACGAGTTGTTTATTTTTTGGACGTTTAGATTTAATTTTGAAATGCAAACTTTAAGTCTTATTTTTACTTAAGTGGTTTCTGGTTACACTTCACTGATCAAATTAAGTTTATCCGGCCCAATGACCTCAACTTCATGGTTCACTGCTTCTTGACGTTAGTAGTGGTCCTGTGAGTGCAAGCTTGATTGACAACGTTAGCTGATTAGCTTTATTGTGAATTTGGGTGTTGACTCTCAGTAGCACAGGTATAGGTACATAGAAAACATCAGCACAGACAGTAATATTAATCTTCACAGCACTTTTTTGTTATATAATGCAATTAGTTACATAGAATTTATGCAACACGATGCCATCAAATGTCATCACGTGACATCGATGTCTTAATGTCATCACGTGACATCGTGTTGTATACGTTTAAATCATTTGTCACAACAAATTGATGTCACAAAAATTTTTTGACACAAGCAATATTTGTTTGTCATCAGTTTGTCAAGCATTGTCTTTTCCATAGACAAATGCGATATCCTCTTCTTAGGAGATAGCTTATGCATGGATTATATCCCTAAATAACGCGTTCGCATCTTCAGCAGACTCATTTGATGAAGTGTTCCAGAGAAAATTTGGATTTTGACAGTATGCAGGTCAACAAGTCTCGTTTTGAAGCATAGATATGCATTGTTCTCTGAGATCTTGAGCTAAATTTAGCATCGTCTTTTATTCCTCGTGGACTTTCAGGTTTATCATCAATTTCTATTTGTTTATTTTTAGTTTATCAATGTCGTGTATTTAGTTTTAACGTTTGCCAAACATGTATTGTACAATCATTGTATCATCAGTCATCACTGTCTCAGGTAGAAGCAGAAAAAAGAGACGTGTAATGGTGCGGCCAGTAACTTTTTACTGCGATGTGACAATGAAAATGCATACATTTGGGACTACTAATTATCTGCAACTTCGTGGGCCTACTGGCCTTGGCTATAGATTTTACAAACCGTACGCGGTGTGGTGCATTTATATGTTTGCCAAATAGGTTTTAAAGTTACTTTGCATACAAGCAATATGTAAAAAAGCAATTTTTGATCAACGTCTGCATTTTAAATCGTATAAAATGTAACACGGGTCATACATGGCTACAAAACGCAGTGGGTTAAATGTTTGTGCATGGTGATACTTGTGCTCAACTGAACAACTGCACACTGCAAATGCAATTAAGAGGTTAACGCGATATGGACATATGACGAGAGGTTGTTTCATGAATACTAACGCTTTTTCCAAAAAACACAACTATTTACAAAAGCAGCATGCACAAAACTTCGTAAAACCTGAGCATGATTTCAAGATGTCAAAATAAAGATTTCAATGCAGACAATGCAGCAATTGCAGCAGAGTTCATTTGCTTTGTCAATGAGCACGTTTTCTCCGGTTCCACCAGGGCCAACTTCTGGCTTTGCAAAGCGATTTTGTAGTGAAGATATATTGACTTGCTAATCTTTGCTTACGGAAACTACTGCATCACACAATTGCAGGCCACTGAAGTAAAGAAATATTTTTATTTGTTTGCTCGTTGCACTGTTGCAAGCAAGTCTGGTTGAAGATTACCATGAAATTGCCCCACAATAATTTTTAAAAGCAAATCACCTTTGAATGTGCTGTAATGCTGTTTTTCAAAGCTTTTGCTGCTAGGCTAGGATGATATCATTGAGTTAATTGTGTATGTTATAGGTCTAAATAGAATCCAAATTCGATTTTACATTTAGAAAATACAAAATTAACATGTGCGAATGCCTGCTGAATGCAGGTATCCAAATGGATACGTCATGCAGTATGCCTGTTAGGTCTTCGCAAAGGTTCTGTGTAGTGACGAACACCGGTATTGATTATGTAGTCCAAAGCATTTTAAATGAGATTGCAAACTAACTTGCAGTTCCAGACAAACGTTAATCTTATCGCGTTGAAAAAAGTTCAGTAATTTTGTGACGTCAAGACATCTTTTGACCCCCTTCCCCTTGTCACAGGGCGTAACAAAAACTGAAACCTTCTCCGGTTCAAAACTTGACATAATGTGTGGACAACGCCATTCCATAAACCTCTGGAACTGTTTAACTTTTCCAAAATTGGTTTATGTGTCAGGCGCCTTAACAAAATACACAGTAATGACTGTGCTTCCAAAATGAATACTCAAAAACAGCTTTGCTTGTGACGTGGTTTCAGGATCATGTGCTTTTCGAGTGGTCTTGAGAGCTGGGAACGAGAGAAAAGCGGTTTGTATCGTTCTCGTGCCAAAGCAAACAAATTGCCATTTTCTGCCTGCGATGTTAATCACTAACCAACCAACTCGGCTGGAGCAGCTGGAGTGGAGGTTTAGTGTGATTTAGTTGGGACCTTCACTTACTGTATTTGTATTTTGTTGTTTCACCACTGCTGCCAGGGTGTATTGTTCTTGACCTGTAAGCGTTTTCCTATGATTTGATTATAGCATATGAAAACAAACGGGCAAGACTGACCAAGAGAAATTAGAACCTTTATTAGACCCAAGAAGAATTCTTTAAATTGCTTTGCCGGTAACTGCTGTTGAGGATTAGAAATATTTGACGGGTATTGAAGTGTTGACTCAAAAACTAACTTTGCTGAAGAGAATGTATTGGACTCCTCACCCTCAGGAGCACGAAAATGGTAAGTTTAGCAATCAGTAAACGTCATGTTTCTAAGAGTTTTTAATTTGACCCCACGTTTTGGAACCAAGGTTATCTGATGGACAACTTGTTCTTTCACGGCTATCGAGTTTTGAGGTGAAAAAGGGTTGGCTAAGGTTCACGAAAAGTCGCTGTGACGAAATATTTAACGTCTTTTCTCTGAATCTTTCAATGGACAATGCTTGCTAAGCTTTTTGTAACAGTTGCTCTGTCGTAAATCTTTTGCGGTCCATTTGTTAAAATTGTTTGAAAGAAAGTTTTCTGAAAATATTAACCAGGTTCGGTTAAGGTCTCTGTTCTTGCGCTAATGCAATAACGCTTTTGATTCAAGACTGAACATACTGTACTGAATATTGCAGTTATTTACAAGCAGTGTTATCTTAAAATAGGCCTTGAAGTATAAAAAAACGAAAGAGTGCAGCTTACCTGGTGTTCCATTAGGTTTCAAAATATTTATAAAGTTGTGTCCAGTATTGGCATCTAGCAAATTTACTGTTTGTTGCTGTTGGTTAACTTTGTTTGGCGAGCCTTCACACAATGCTATTTTGTCAGCAGTTTTGAAACTAATTCGTGTAATCAAATGTAACCACATCTGGAGCATAAACATATTTCAAGTGCAAAATCAAACATTTGCTCAAGCACACGGCTTGTCAGACTTTTTCTGATAATGTTTGATTTTAATCCACCTCTGATTAGACTTTTACTTATGCGGACCACCTCACCTCGCTTTTAGGTGCAGACGAAGTCGCAAACAATAAAATTCTTTCTATTCTCACCCTCAACTAATCTGACTTGTCAGTGCAGTCATTCTACCACAATAAAGATATTTTTATCACCTGTGACAACAAGCTGTCTTCTTTGTGCCGCAGCGTCTCTGACTTAGTACTATCGTCTTACAAAACAGCATACTACATTCATTTATATTTTTATGTTTTACTTTCATCTTGCAGTGATTATGAGGAAGCCATGCAATTGTAACAATTAAATCCTCCTGTGTCATCAGTGATAAACGCATTTGTTGTTAAGAACACTTAAGTCTCGAGTTGGTGTGTTAGCAACTTGAGCATTTGTTTACAAAACAGCATTGTGTGCGTGTGGGGGTGTTTGCGAACTTTTCTGACAATCATTTCCTTTGTAGATTATAGAGACTCAAATCACTACCTCAGCCATGAGAATGGCCGATTGTCTGCTCGTCACAACTATTCGCATTACGTCTCCCCGCAGTTGTCAAGGTACGCTTTTTCTTGTTGAAGAGGTTTTGATATATTTTTTGCGCAATTGATTTTGTGTATCATTGACGTTTAAAGTCACTAGTTACGGATTGTCACTTATTTCTGCAATGATAAAATGACAGCATAATGGTTTTATATGTCAAGCTGCACAATATTGTTACATGCACAAATATGTTGTTCTCATGCAAGATATTTAATAACTACCGTCATTTGTTGCAAAGAGATATAAAGTTCTTGTTAAAGCTGCATTACATGTCGCAAAATATTTCTACTTTAGATCTATTTACTCGTGACGCAACATTGGCTAATAGTGCAGCATTTGAAATAACCAACTCGGTTCGGCGTCTGCTTTCACAAAGAACATTTATCCATCCAGAGTGAAAGAAGAACATTTTTATCCTTAAAAATTTTTTTTGTCTTTCAGCGAACTTACGAGCGAAGTACCTAACCTCAATCACAGAAGGCCAACTCACCGCAGAAATGCGGACGATTTTCAACACGAAGTTATACAGATGAAAAATTTCTATGAACCTCAGGTATATCCATCGCGGTGTTTCAAGGAGTGCTGTTTTGCAAGACGTAACTGAAGATAACAGAGAGGTTAAGCTGTTTTGAAATTAAACAACAATGTGGAAAATACTCATCAAATTAGCAGCTGGGTCGTACAGTGCGCACGCAGTGTGTGATAGCTGTCCATCGCGATGTGGACAAAACAGTTGCACAAACTGTAAATTCAGTGTCAAGCTGTTCGCTGCTGCAAAACATATCTTTTCACATTATTCATGGAAGCCAGAACAAAGCAAACGATAATCTCCTGTTGAAAAACTTTCCTGCAACACTTCCAGTACCTTAAACCTGGGTTGTTGAACTGAGAGGCGTGAAAGTTTCGCAAAGGAGCGCGATCATGGCAGCAACATATTTTTGAAAAGGAGGGTAATGACAAATAAATGTTGTTTTGTTTTTTTGTGTTCAATTTTGGGGTTAGAAGAGACGCGAATATCAAAGACTAATGCCAAAGGGACGCGACTAAAAAAGTTAAAAAACTTTTGATCTAAAACAGTGGAGATCTGTGAGTCTCGATAAACTCTTATTGTATGATTGTCTGAGCTGTGCTTAAATCTAAATATCGCTGTAGGAATTGACAATAAGAGTGCCTGAACTTTATTTAGAGAAGCACTACTATCCATCTTCAAGTTCTTAAACGAAGTAGGTTATTTAATCTAACAAAATTCAGGGTTGAAGTGGTGGACAAATAGTTTTTGCGTGAACTTGGCCGGTTTTAAACGTTGACGCAAGAGGAAGAAATGAGGCTGATTATTTCATAAAAAGTGAAATTGTGTTAAGAGAGAGAGTTTATTGGCACAAACATTAAACAATTTCATGCAAAAATAAAATTAAGGCGCTGGGACACCGAAAAAAACCTGCAAAACAGGTTGTCTTGTCGGGCGCCCCTCGAAAGTTTCATAAATTTCTATCGTGGTTTAAAGTTGATGGCCGAATTAGTGCGAATTTAATAATTAAGGAAAGATCTTTGAGAAAAGATCAAACCCCGTGATTTGTTTGGATTGAACTTTACTGCTTTCCAGTTAACTTTTATATTCATATTGAAAACGTTCTAGCGGGTAACAGTACTTTATCCACATACATTCACAATTGTTTTAACACCACTGCAGAATTTGGACTTGACCTCCTAAGGCAACTGCATTTTAAGTGGGGATACTAAGAATGGCATATTTGCTACTAAACTCTTCATGACTCCCAAAAAATCTTCATCTGAAACAAAAAAGGTTGAGGAGACCGTAAGTCATTTGCAACTTTCCACACATCAATCGTTCTTTGAGACTGAAATTAGCTTGGATAATTTTTTCAAAGTGTAGACCTAATCAAATAAAGAAAAGTGAGGGTTTTCAAGATGTTTTGGGACATCGAAACAAGATCTCAAATTTTCCAACAGTCTCTTCAATTACAGCAGAAACTCAACTTTATTACCACCATTAAAATACACTAAAACCTTGCTTTACGACCATGTCTATATTCAAATAAAATAGTTGCGGTCTTTCAAAACGTCTTTGCGGTCAACAAAGTCAAACCTTTGAAAAACTCTGTGTGTAAGACGTTTCAACGATGACTATGATCACCCTATTGAACAGTTTTCTAGCCGCCAGTCAAGAACAATAGATGTATATCACATATTTGCGCTTTGTTCTCCGTGTATTTTTTAATTGAGTTGGATTCTCTTAAACTTGGTGTGACTTGTCGTGGACAGCACAGCCACAAATATTGTCAACATATTATTTTATTCGACATTTCGACTTAGTCATCAGCCATCTTCAGGTGAAAATAAAAAAAAACATGCTCCAGTGATACAGAAAAGTGAAAATGCGGTTTGAGGGCATTCGTGCCAAGTTGCGCAATGAAGATCGCATAATAAAAGAACGGAATAGATGATGAACCATCTGCTTTAAGATCTGGTTGGTATTCCTGCATTAAAAGAAATTCGAGCAATTTTTTATGCTTTCTTTGCTATGTAACTGATGGCAAGTAATGAAATGTTGCTAAAGGCGCTTTGCCGTACTGAAACTGATCTTTCGTGAAAATTATCTTTGAAAGTTCAGATAGGAGCAATTAAATTCTTGTTTTTTTGTTTGCCAATCACACTTTGTTCGGGCTTCATCAATAAACAGCATTGTTGTGAAATTATTGATTATTTTTTCCAAGGATGTCACGAAATAAATTTTGCTTAGTCTTGCATGTGGCAACAGGTCCAAACGTTGCACTGTTCATTGCCATTTAGCTTGCTTTTTTAAGAACCTCAACAGCAGAGCCATGAACGCCTTTGGCATCGAGTCAGCGGCAGAGGAAAATGAACATGAAGTTACCTACAAAGACATTGATAAGTTGAAAGAGATGAAGCTTTCAATGGAAGAAAAACGCCTTGCAAGGTGAGAATGACCAAACGCTTGTCATTGTTAACCCTTTGCTGTAGGAATTTACTTGATGTTGAAGATAGTCATGTACGAGCCAATCAGCCAATCAAACCTGGTTGAATATATTACCCAACACGGAGGCATGAAGGTCATTCCACATTGTTTGTTGAAACACATGGTCCCTTCCTTTTCAGTTTATTTTCTTGAAATGTAAATATTCACTATGTTTCAATCGTTATAAAACTGAACCATTGACACGTTGCATAGTTTTGTAAAAGCAGTGAAGTCTTGCTTTTGCAAAGAAATGTTCTAGCCTAGGCTTAGAGAAATAACTTGCTTGGAACATTTACGCTGATGAAAATACACGAATAGAAACCAGTCACTGACAAAATTAGTCGTATTTTTGCTTTCCTTGTATAGCAGGACGTACAGGGTTTCGCAGTTACCAGCTAGAAGGTATGGTTTGAAAAGGTACAACAAGCGTTTCTTGTTTTTGTCTGAATTCCACCTACCATCAGTTCTCGAACGTAGAATCTATTATTTTATTTTGTTTGTCCTTCATCTTTTATGGAACAAGCTAATTTTAGCCATTAGAGCGATCTCGCTTTAAAGTTTTAACCCCGTTTTGCTTTGACAACTGAAAGCGACTAAACACTTGACTGGACAATCAAAGCTTCCTTTTTGTCAACAACAGTGAAATTTTTATAAAGATATAAAAATCAGGTTAATTTCCGAAAAATATGAAGGTAACATTTAATTCCTGTGTTCAGTACCAGGCTTGGCAATCATCACGAGATATCGCTACTCAACACAAATAGCAAGAAACAGGTTATCTCCTAATTTTTTAGAAAAAGGCTAAAAAGAACGCTTGGTCAGCTCGGACAAACGACGAAGTCCAGGTGGTCATCGAATGACAATGTGGTAAGTATTTCATCCTCAACTACAAGATTTTGATTTTGAAAATCAAATCAACAAGGTGGCTAATATGCCAAGTATAGTATTCTACATCATTCGTGGAAGTTTCACAATTCAGCGGAATAAAGTAGCAACATCATGTCGTTGATGCGTCGACACAGAGCAGTGCCGAACTTATTTAGCCGAATAGCCCCAAGTTTTCAAACTCATGCTGTAGAGTTTGCTGATCTTCGCCTAAAAGTTTTGAGTTTGCTCTTGTTGGCGTGAACTACTAAACCACCATTACGGCAGGTAAGCGAGAAATTCCATGACACAGAAAAGCCCACTTTTTTTCACTGAATTTTTAGATTGAACAACTAAAGTACATTTCATTTGACATTGGGCGGTGCGATGATGTTGCGCATAAGGTTGGCCCACGGACTGACGCTTGCTGAATGATACACACCGCGGGCAGGGGATGGTTGTGGCAAATTAATTTTCTTATTTAGGGAAAAGGGCTTTTATTGCACTAGCTGCTGCTTTAGTTCCGCAGAATACCCTTCTAACTGGTTCGCAGAAAGCTGTAGCAGCGGAGTGCTCGACACTTCTTCGCAGGGCTTCCATACACGCATTTAGTGAAACTAGAGTGTTTATTCAGTGATGCGACCCAGTTTTCGCTTGAATCGACGCTCAAGATTAGGGTTAGCTTTTGTTCATGTTTTCGTAGATGGTGCCTGACAAGGGGAGTTCACGCGCGAAGCTTAGTCGTATCTCTGTTCGGAATTCTTTTTCAAATAACTGTGTGCAAAACGCGTATTTCCCCAAAATATCTGTTCTTTTCACATAGTGCAAACATTTTGCTCATTACAAGCTGCTGAGGCTAGTTTTTGAAGAAGTCTTTTGCTTGAGTGGGCGTCACTACACCGGCGTGGGCGGTTTGAGCGAATCTGCCGCGGTTTCGCACGTGATGACCTCTTGCTTTGTTGAAGACTCTGATCTGATCAACAGTGGCTGAAGTCGGTGACAATTGTTAGCCTTTGATGCGAAATGCTACATCAAGCAACCGCTTCTGAAAGTCAGTAGAACTGCATAGCATTTTACCCAATCGGTTTTGTAAAGACGTATGATTAATAACGATAAGATAACGATTCATTATTTTAACACCCTCTGGCATTTCGTAGAAATGGAAACGTTTCCGGGAAGACTGCTATGAAGTGCTACGTCAAGGATCGCTTTGGAGGTCGTCAGTCCATGAAATAGAAGGTACACATGTGTAAACCTGGTTTGAAAAACAATTGTGTGAACGGTTTAAATTGACAGGATTAATTATCGTCTTGGAATTAATCCGGAGTTTAATCAAAAGCACGTGTGCACGTTTCAAAATATTAGAGTTCCGCAGGGCCGGATTAAGGTGGGTGCTATTGATACTGCAGCATTAGGCCCATTCCTAAAAAAGGCCCAGATAAAAACAGACGATTTTATGTTAATTGATTTTATATTTGCTTGTGTGACTATAATCGTAAAACTTGTAGCATACTGCTTGTGCACCACAACATCAGGCCCAATTTCGTCTTAATCCGACCCTGGCGTTTCATAGTTTGACAACTGTGCGATCGGGATCATTCAACACATATGTCAGACTTTGTTTGAGCAAATCTAACAATGCAAATGTTTACTGTGACTGCCGTCATGACCAGTCGTTCTTCCCGAAACTATTTTTCGGAGAATAGTAGTTATTTTGACGAGGTACCTGCGTCAGTTGTTCTATGACAGCAGATGCTTCGTCTGCAGAAATGATTAATTAAACAAGCGTGCCCAAGTGACGTGCTTGTTCAGGGTTGCGCTGCATGGACGTCTGTGGGCGAATCGACGCTTTTAGCTCGAATGAACTCAATGGCCCAGTAGTCTCCACAAAACAAACTTCATACGTTGTTTTTCGTCTAGCATTGAACAGCTTCAATCCGCTGCTAACTATTGGCCATCAGATATTTGAAACGATTAGACAGGTCAAATGTTTTTTATTTCTGAAGAAATAAGAAAGCTGAGCGCGGCTTGCATTTCAAGCTTTCGGTTGCTTCAAGGTATATTCCGTTGAGCCTGAAAAAATTTTTGCCTCTAAACTGCTACAATTTTCGTTCAAGTAACTAGTGCTTTCGCAATATCTTTTGAAGTATTAATAACCATTGAAAAGCTTTCTTTAGTTGTCACTTCATTGTCAGGTCGTTTCGGGAACGGTGTAAGATCATACTTTGCTTTCCTGCGATGGCTGTTCTTGCTCAACATCTACATTTTTCTGCTGATTGCCGGCTTCATTGTGGTGCCAACAATCGTTGCTGACCACTCCGCAAAGTCAACTGCAAACATGAGCTTACAGGGTAAGCTAATTTCAGTCAACTTTCAAAGTGCAGTCGGAATTTTCGAGTCATTACAAGATCGTCGAGACTACGATGGCTTTGCTTTTTTGGTTTTGGTCAAGCAGGGAAGCAAGGAAGGGCTTGGTTATAAATAAAGCTCTCGTTGTCGACTGTACAGTATCTGTGTAATCAAACGCTGCAAAATGACTTTGATAGCAAAAGCGGTTTTAACACGTTTCTCCACATAGTAAAGAATCCACGTATTGATGATTTTTTTGCCCTACTTCAAATATTAGTTGTAAATCTTGAAATTGAAAAAAGTTTTTTTAAAGCAGTTCTTAGGTAACTGTGTTCTTGCTTTCTCGGCTCACTTATCCCCTTTAAAACTGAAATATCAAGTTTTGAGATAGAGGGTAAAAGAGTTATTCTGTGACAAGCTTACTTGCAAAAGCAAGGTGGTGATTGATGGTTGAAGGAATCAAAAGTTCTGCAAAGTCTAACAAACGATTTTATTGACTTTAGACGCATTGCAAGGAATTAGTTTTATGGACTCCATTCGAACATTTCAATGAAAAGCTGGATATTGCCAAAAAACGAAATCGAAACATTTATTGAAGTTTAGCAAATATGCTTACAATGCACTCAAGGCTTACAATTTCAAAATTTATAAAGCATGCGCTTGATTAAATGGTATCCTTGTTTGTGTGGCATCTCACGTGTACGAATTTCTTTGTGGAGTAATTCCATTGCGTAGTTGAGCTTTGGGATGACATTGGTTGGGAGCATTCATGTGATGGTTTCGTCATTGTTTGTCAACACGTATTAGGCATGTGTAACTTACCAAGGTTTTCTACGGTAGTGCTTTGGAAAAAAATTGCTTATCAAGTATACGACTTCTGTTGCACAGCGATCACTGCTTTTGTATCAACCGGATAAACTTAGGTATTTTCTAAAGAACTGGTCTACTTTTTCCGTCCGTTTTCTACAATAAAGCTGCTTGCCTTCGTAGAAAAAATAGTTTATGACAATTTTCTGATTCAGGTGGTAAAAAGCATGTTTCTGGTGATTCAAGAGAAAGGCATTGTCAATGTAAAATTGATTTGCAAGGTGTGCAGATGTCAAATACGCAGACTTGACCGTGGGGTGATACAGTGGACTTGAAATTTGTCCCAAATCCCATCGCTAGTAATTTTACGTCAGACAGCAAAAAATGTTCTAAAATTGATAACCATTATATGCTCACAGCACAGTGCGGTTTAACCCGGTATAGGCCAGTGATTTTCAACTGGGGTTCCACCGAACCTCAAGGTTCCCGAAGTAGCTATCAGAAGTTCTGTCGAAACAGATTGAAGTTGCCTGGAAGAAATTTCGCAGCCACAGTTCTATGCCCATGTAGCAACAAAGACACTTAGACCATTGCATACGGTTCCATGAGCAACGCAAAAATTTGCGGAAGGTTCCGCGGCAACAAAAAAGTTGAAAAACACTGCCATAGGCTTAGTGCCATGACTCGAAGTTTCCTAAAATAAGGTTAGTGGACCCTTTTTAGGTGACGACTATAAAAATGGTCGACCAATTTTATTGGCCCGCTCATTAGACGTTTTGGGGTGTTTTAGCCACGGTTGTGTAGAAGCTAGACGTTAGATATGCACAAGTACTTCTTATGGCTAGTTTCGTCGGAATGCCATGGGATAGGAGGTGACATTTACACGTTTCAATGGAATAGGACAGAAAATGTGTCCCACGGACAAGCATGCTGTTAGAGGCACTAAAAATGATTTTAATGTTCACCACAAAAAGATAAAAAGAAACTGTTGCGGGTAGAAGGAAATGGCGCTCCGATTCAAAACAGTGCGCTACCCTACTATGGCAAAGCTACGTTACTTCGGTAGACTTTGATGCAGTGGTTTGAAAGTATGATCCCACGTGTAAAACAGTTTGGCACGAGTGCACTGTTCTCTAGATCTCAAAACCACTACTCGTTATGCCATTGATTGCAACACTCTGTTTCGGCGCTGGCTGGACATCTTTTTCCTTTGTCGATGCATTGTCATTTGTCGACGAGCATTTCTCTTGTTCTGTCACATAAAGACACCACCTATTGTACTGGCATTCGTATCTCTTTGTTGTGTGCAAATAAACTGTTAAACGAGAGACGAAAGTTTCATTTTCCCTTCCCACATCAGTTTTAAAAGCTTGTTATGATGTTTGCAATGTGCCAAGGAATTTTTGGCGAGTGCCGGTTTAGGCTAATCCCAATTGCCAATACCTGTAACAAGACTGTTTGAGATCGTGTTAATCGCGCGCCTCTGCATTTGTAACCTGTTTACTTCTTCCGTTTGTCGTTGGGACCGAATCGACATAAATCAATAACCGTATTATCAAGCGCACCTAAACTCGCACTGTTTTTTACCCGACGCTTTTAGAGGCTCCAAGACACTGATATAGCAGAGGCAATTCAAACAAGCACATTTTGAGTAGAAACTCCAACTTCACAACTTATCGAATACATTACCCAACCAATTGCAATCAGTGACGAAACTCAAGGAACATTGAAAAGAACTCAAAAGAACATTTCTAACATAAACCTTGCATTAAAACCTGTGCAGTGTTGCTGATCATTTTCGAAGGTTTACGGAGCAAACATTTGCTGTTTTTGTGGCATGGCAAAAATGCATTTTTCTGACGTCTACCAGAAGTTAGTCTCACCCTTTTAGGAATTGTATGCCTAGCGTTCAACTCTTTGTTTACTGCAAAGCGCTATTTTGTTTATTTCAGTGCTTCCCCGCCTTTTTCAGATCGCGTACCACTTGGGGGTCTGGTACTGTCACCGCGTACCCCTGTTCCAGGAAAACTCATTCAACCAAATATTATTCGATCAAATGTTTAGTAAACTAGACATGACACAAAAGCGGCATGTACGAAATGGTTGTGAAAAACATAATGGCCATTGATAAAAACCCTTACAAAAGTAAACGGAAATGCAGCAATTTATACAGAACCCGGTAATTAAAAGCAAAAGCTGTTAATATAGTTTTTTTTGTGAAGAAAAACAGAAGGTAGGCCTACTCGAGACTCAAGTACCACGTTTAAAGCCTTCGCGTACTACCGTTTTGGAGTCACTGGCTTATTTGAACCCTACCTATCGTCCTGCTTGCATTTTGTGCAGCGTAAGTCCAGCGTGATACCATGGAGTGTCAGTGTAAAAATGTGCAGTGATAGTTGTTCAGAGTTACTATTTTTGAACCATGCGTAATTGTTTAAGTTTTTGATTGGTACATTTTAACTGTTCTTAAAGGGAAGACCAAGTAAGTATCTTTGACATATTCGCTTGTTTTTGTTTTCTGCTTTGTGGAATCATATTGTGACCTGTACTCGTATTACGTTTCCTGTAAAGTTTCAAGACACCTTTCTAGTTCATCATACTCTGTTTCGCAGCGATTGAATCCCGAAATTCTTTCTCTGCCCTAATTTGCTGAGGTGCATTGTGCGACTTGGCGGTTGCCCAGAACACTACATTGTCCGATTGCAGAAAACGTTATCAGAAAGTTATGTGTGCAATAAATATCCCCACGCCTCTCGCCACTGATGCTGGTGAACTGTAAAAATGTCCAATCAGCGTATATCACGAAAACCCGCATTCACATTTGCAAAATCAGAGTTGGTAAATGGAACTGAAAACGCGTGAAGCAGCGGTCAACGTAAAAAACCCTAAGAAAAATGGTAGTAAATTAAGACTGAAAAAGGACAAGGTTCAAATCAGCTACTTAACGTTTGCTAGCAAAGGTTGTTGTGCTGTCACGGTAAATAGCTTACTAAGCTCTACGCACCTTTCCTAAATGTTGGCTAAAATCAAGCAAGTACTAGCCAAGCGTCAATTGTCGTTTTGAAAATTGAAACACTTTAAAAAAAATTTAATTAATCTCTTCAAAAGCAGCTGCAGCGCAGCTGTTCTATGATTGACTGTTTAAGGTTGAGATGATCATGTGAATCAATAGACACCATGAAAATGGCGAAACTGAAGTGAAATTGGTTGTCTATTTTCTGAACATTGCGTTGGTGCTTTGGTTACGGAGAGTTAGACGTCTTTATACCTGTGGTTGCCGAGCGCTTTTTTGAAATACTGTACTAACTTTTTGAAAGGCGAGATGATTTGAGACCACTTTTCGATTCATAACCAAACTAAACTTTGCTATTCTATTTGGTTAAAGTCTGATTTTGTTCTTGAACTGTGTTGATTGCTTGACTACAGAGTAGTGAGTGGCTGTTACTGCTTTGCGGCGAATATCTTTTTTTGTTCGAAAGAAAATCCTGCTTTTTACAGCTTAGTGTTCTTTTGTTTCTGCTTCAGGAAACTGCAGTTACATCCCTTACGATCCCAACGAACTCAGATCTTTTCCTGAGTACATCATATGGTTCTTCACTGGTCAGGTAATCTGGACCACTGAGGTTATCCAAGAATTGTTTTCGACAACAACGCTTGGTTTTTATTTTTTTCTGCCAGTTTTGTTCATAACTCTATAAACTGCACCTTTGGTGAGCCTGTGCAGCAGTTGAATTTTTGTTTTTTACGCTTTACCGAAGATATGTGTGTGTGTGTGTGTCTACAAGATAAGATTATCGCTTTGACAAAATTCCAAAGCGAGCTCGGGTAAGGATTACAGTCAGACTTGGGATCAATAGACCGCACTTCGCATCTCCCATAGAGTCCTATGGAAGGCGTGACCAATACATGATCTCCAAGTTCAATTGGCTTCCAGAGTGAAAAATTATTCCACACCTGCCTTACATCGACTCCCATACCAATACTGAATATATTGCATGGCTGAAGAACTTAGTCTGCTCCTTCAAAGAAATTGTTTGATCCATAGCTGGAATTCTGTCAGGCGTCAAAAATCCGGGCCAGAATGGACTTGGGGATAATGATGAGTAAAGAGTATTCGAACTTCCAAGCTGCAGACCCATCACCGGCAGTGGTGGATTTAGGCTTGGGGGCCCGACGCAAGGCTGAAAAGGGGGCCCTCTGATGATGTCATCATACTCAGCCAACCGTGATTTACAGTGGCTGCTGGGGACTCCTTTGAAAGCAGAGCACTTACACACTGCCGATGCTACCGATGGCCCCTTCAAACGCAGAGTACTTACACGTTGCAGTTGCTGTTGGGGACCCCTTTGCAAGCAGAGTACTTAGACATTATAGTTGATGTTGGAAGCCCCTTAGAAAGAAGACTGCTTACTTTTGATCTGCTTCGGTGTATATTATACAGCATGTGTGGATGATACGTTTTTTACCAAAAATGAGAAAATTTACACGCGAAACACCTCGAGAGGAGCCCCTAAAATGGGGTCCCAAACTAAGTGCCTCGCGCACCTCCCCTTAAATTCACCACTGATCACCGGTTGCAGCTTAGCGTCATGCCCAGCACTTAATAGTTAGGTGACTGAATAGAAACACTTTTAGGCTGCTCTCCTATTCGTTGCATGTCCTTAGACTCAGCGTTTCTAAATACCTCGATACAAACTCAACCTTAAATTTTTACCCCACACAACAGTAGGCTTTGTCTGGGTATTGAAAGCGCCTCGTTTCACAAATGCTAGTTTTTATGTAAGAAATGCTCCTGGTTTGATGACGTTCTTCATTTTGTTGCTCAACTGACCAATAACATTGCAAAGAACTTGTACATTCACATCTCATTGATGCACCACTGATTGCTAAGAAGTATTTCTCATGTATGGCGACATAACAGAATATAAAGACAAAATGCCAATATCTTGGTGGTTCTTACCTGCGGGTAGCTACCCATGAAGGGTAATATGACTTTCTGTGGGTAGTTTTGATTGTTCCTTTTTAAAGGTGTTAGTTGAAATCCCTCAAGTTCTCAGGAGTAACCATAATAAAACGGTTCAAAACAACTGTGGTCATTAAAAAGCCTAAAGTGTGACAGGTAAGCTCACGAAAATCACGAAAAACTTTAAAACAGATCAGCTTATATTACTTCTGTTTAACGCAAACACAATTTAATTTTTTTCATATCACATTCAGGGATTTGTATTATCTAAAATTCAGGGCATAAAATTTAATGCAAATTATCAAAGATTTCTTAAAGAAAATCGCTTAATTGCGTGTTCAATCTGCATGTTTCTTTGTTACTAGTGATTCGACAATGTGTGCAACCTAGTTGAAAATGATAAATGAAAGCTTTCTTATCTGAAAACGTGCAATAGTTTAATCAAACCTTCGTTCAGGCAGTTTGACTTCTGCTACAGGCCTTCTCATACTTACCACATGTTTGATCCCCAAACTTATTTTTGGAGTACAGTGACTGATCAGTCAATCTGTCTACTTTGTTTTGAAAGTTAATCAGCAGTTACAGAAAATTCTTCGAGATTTACCCGCCGAAAAAAGAGAAGAGCCCAAAAACTTCAATGCACAAACCCGCCAAAAGTACCTTTATAGCATGTGGGAATTTCAAGCAAAAAGTGGTGTAATTTTTGGTAACTGCTTCATTTTAAATCTAAATACTGTTATGACAAATATCTGGATTTGCTTAAATATCTTGAAACATTGGGCATGACACACGCATTGAACTCTTTTGGGGAAATGCATCATAATGTTGGTATAACTCTTTGTCTGGCTATGATAAAGCATCAGTTCAAAAAGTAGCCTAGTCTTTGTTCAGATATCTAGTCTGTGTTCATATATCCAATTAAAATATCAGTAGCTTCTACTTGCATATTTCATGACCTATACCTACCCCATACTTTGCAATCTTTGTGATGATGAGGCTTTGTGATGATTTTGTTTTGCTTACAACTCATCGCCAACTAAACATCATATCGATTGAGGAGTAATTTTTTTCAGGGTTTCATGGAAAAGACGTTGTTGTTTATTGGTTATTACAACGTTATAGACTATGAACAAGCTGGATTTCGCTACGATTTACCTTTGACGTATATTCTCGTGGCATTTGCATACTTTCTATTGAGTTTGCTGCTTATTATCAGAAGGTTAGTGAGATTCTACCTGTACTTATTTGATTACGTTGGAAATATGCTCTGTTCGACTTACGCTTACTTTAACCATTTCTCTCAGTCAACCATTTTTAATGTATCAATTGAGTTTAAAATTTCAAGCAAAAATATTGCTGTTTCTTTAATTTATGATCTTCCATTGGTTGCGGTGTTGTTGCTAAAACATACTGGAGGCGATGCTGTTTTGTGCTTTATCTCCTGCGCTGTTTAGAATGCATGATTCTTTTCCGAAGCAACTTCCAAAGACCAGCGTTTGTGGACGTAAGCTTTGTTGATAAGACTGTATATATCTTTTATCTTCATGTAGCGCTGCCGTTGGCTTCAAAAAAACTTTAGTCAGAGACGAAGACCACTTCTACACTTATTGCAACAAAGTGTTTGCTGGTTGGGATTTCTGTATCACGGACAGTAATGCTGCCAAACTGAAACACAGCAACCTGAAGTACGAACTACAGGTAAAAATATAGGAAGATAGTTAGGTGTTGAGCAAAGTTAATCCTGTGGTTAATTCCCAAAGTACATTATATTAGAAAAATAACTGTGTGTCGTAAAAATGAAGAGAAGTTTATTGCTAGTGCATTTTTATTGTGAAATCACTACTTTCACTAGGTATATCCAGGGCTACTTGTGTCGATATCCTAGAATGTCCACAAGGAAGCCCCGTAGATATCCTGCATTTGGTGATCGTCGCTTCCTCGTCTAAAATCAAAATATTTGCCCCTCACAAATTTTTGTCACCCCCAAAATGTTTAGGCTGGCTACGCCACTAGCATGAGGTTCATCAATTGATTGTTTTTGTTGGAAGTACCTTCTTGTCGCGCTTTGCTCTATCGTGGGCAGTTAGCGGCTCTCTGGCCGCATGCGGCCTGCCACAGCGTTTTCAGTGGCCCGCGGAAGGAACCAGGAAAATTCTTCAAATCTGAAATTTCCTTCAACTTATCACAGTAAGTGTTGGTGCTGAGGCTAACTTGAATCGAGACATGCTTCTATTTCCATTAGAAGATACGGTCCTCCGCTAAAAGCGGGCTTCTCAAAATGGACTCCGAGCCAAATTAATTGCCCACCCCTGCTCTACACACATCTAACGTAGGGTTCATTTACCTAAGTAGAGGCCATTCTTAACAATCTGTCCCAGGAAAGCATTTTAATTGCTTGGCCCTGCTCAGAATGATGTACACATTTCAGCGGGGATATTTGTAATCCGTTAAGGACCGATCTAAGGATCAGTTGCTTTAAACTTGCGTTTGTGTTTAGACCGACTTGGAGGAAGAACGGATAAAAGAGCGACAAAAAAAACGAACGCGCAACGACAAAATTCGTTTGTACATCAAGAGAGTCTTTGTGAATTGCCTGGTCGTGCTTTCTCTGGCTGGATCTTTTGTCGCTATTTTCTATGCGGCGCAGTATGCCTTGCAGAACAGCTACCGTTTTGACAATTACTTTTTCTTGGACTTGATTGTCACTTACCTGACCTCCATCGTTATTACCATTGTCAATTTCCTGGCTCCCATACTGTTCGGCTTTTTAATTCGTTTTGAAGACTACTCCCCGGGTTTCGCCATTCAGTTCACTCTCATAAGGTGAGTGATCCCAGTGGTTCCCGAGCTTGTCTGCTTGACACTCCGACGTAGCACTAATTCTTTTTCGTCATCTTTAGATAAACGATTGTTTGTTGTTCGACCAAAGGATCTGCTCCTGTTGTACTCACGTTGGTTTTGATAAAGCATGGTTGCTTAAGCGTCGTGGTTGCTTGGTTGTCAGTCAGCTGCCACGTTTGTGTGTGACAAATCACAATAAAATTTTGAATCCCTACAACTGCCATGACGTTGTGAAATGCTTAAATTTATCGCCACCTAACTTCATTATCACTTCAAAGACAACTACGGATTTACCATCTGCTTCAGACTATGAGAAAAAATGACTAACTGTCGAGAGATACTCTACGAGACAACCTGATCAGTGAATTTTTGTTCTGTATGCCGCTGTGACGGCTTTAACTGAAGTGAAATTAGTTAATATTTGCGGCTATAGACTCAAACTATCCCAAACGTGAAGGCTGGCAAAGCGCTGCCGAACAGGGTTGTGTTGTTCTCATTTTAATGCTATTCACCTTTTAGCAGTGGCGTAAGGCAAAGGGGCGAATCTCCCCCTTGGTAAGCTTAATGTAAAAACCAGGCCCCTACTTAGCTTATATTTCGGTTTTAGTATTCTTTTGGTTTTTAGTAGGTTGTCAATTTTTTGCGTTTTTCGGAGTATTTTCCAGTGATTTTAGAGTTTTAGTATAGCCATCCACATCCGGATTCCCCATCATTTCTCAATTTTTTTCTGAGTGTTGGCTCGTGGCCATATTTCAGCTACGTTTTCCCTCCTACCTAAAACCCCGAGATACGCCACTGCTTGTTAACATGACCATCACGTCTTCAACGGGATGAAAACGTTTCATCTAACTAAAGGCTCATGAAATCTAAGTGTACACGAAACGTGTCCAGTTTTCTGCAACGAGAGACAGTATAGTATAATAAGACGGCACAGTTTTCTTCGAAATCGTGAGAAGCAAATGTGCTAAGAAAGGTACTAGAATCTTACGAAAATAACTCCAGTAAAAAAATGGCATTTTGCGTTGTAAATGAATGTAACACCCAGGGCTGGATTTAGACATGTAGAGACTCAGGGATGCCATTGTGTGGAGGCCCTCAGTACCTCAAGGAAATGTTATTCAAGGCCAAGGAGATACTATTATCAATAAACTTTTATTTGTTTCCTAATACTGTTGTTAATAACTATTTTTATGATTGTTCACATTAAATATGTTGAACCAGTCTTAACCATGTGCTCACAGTTCATGACTGTGGATGCCCGTGAACAGGTACTCGCTTTGCTCTTCCCTAAATCCGGACCTGGTAATACCAGGCAACGTGAGTTTGCAATTATGAACGGTATGCCAGTGCCACTTAATTTCTGTTTACTGTCTGTAAAGAGTGCTACTGTTTTGTGTGTCCCAAGCATTTGGAGAACAGCCACTGAAGTACCAGTGCCAGTGCATCCGTACCATGTACCGTACGTTGCTTTATTAACACATGCTTATTTTGCCAGGGCCGTTTTTTTGCGGCTGGCCTCTGTGGTGTTTCTCTACGTTGTGGTTTACCTCCAAATTTACTGCGAGAGTTTTCCCGAAGTAAACGCTGGGACTTCTTTCGACCAGGAATGTCAGGCCTGTACAGGAATGGAGGTGAAAACTTTGTTGATTCAGCTTCAAAACGCCTAAAATTATCCTTTTGAACTTTGTGAATGTTCACTTGGTTTTGCAAGCGCAATACCAAAACTTGGTTTAACTTTTGTAATCCAGGAAACTCTTTTGGTGTGCAATACACCCAACAAAACGTTTTATCTCACATAAATTTTACTTTTAAGTTTTAGTACAAATGCATTGTTTTTGGATAAGCATTTAAAAAAGTTGTTGTTTGATTTTGTCACTGTTATTTTATCAATCAAGTACATTTTTATGACAGTGCTGGGAAACGTATTTGGGACAGGAAATGTACAAGCTGACTTTGCTCAATTTTTTTCTTGTCATTGCAATGACTATGTTTGTCGAATTTCCAAGAAAGTAAGTTGCATTGCACACAACTCTTTTCAAGTGTTTTGTTTGGAATGTTAATAGGTGATAATGCTCCTGTGATTGGAAATATGCTGAAAGTCAAAAACTCATTTTAACATTGGGTCTTACCTGAATGTTGTATTGGCATAAGATAGAAGATATTTACCAAGGGTCCTACATTCCTCACTGCTTTGGTTTTATTGTTGATGGTTTGCCTCTTTTCAAACAAGCACAAGTAACTAATAAATTCAGTCTAACCTAATGCTCTATCTAGGGTCCCCGGAACAAGGATGGGGCAGAAGGGGTCTGTAAAAAGTTGAGGGCAGTGGAAACTTAACAAAAAGAATAAGTCGTAACTATCATGTCCGTTTCTTTACAAAATAGTATTCAGATGGCCAAACGTGAGAGTTTTGCTCTACACGACTTATATGCAAATTCCGTAAAACCAGCAAACAAAACGTCCACCTTTGTTGCTAAAAGAAGAAGCAAAATAAACTGATTAAAAGTGCCATGTCATGTAGTGTTTACTGGAGTAATAAACAATCGCTGAAATTGCGTTCAATGCAAAAGCGCACACGTAATAAATATGGACGATTGTCGCATTTACATGTTTCGCAACAATTTGACTCCAAAAATAATAATCGAAATTATAGAAAAACATTCAGAATTTTCTGGATGCGCGAAAAGCTGCGGTAAATTTGTTTCATTCAAATCAGCCTTGACAGTCCATGAAAAACCGGGGTCCCAGAATTAATTAAAAACGTTTTTTATCGCAAGCAATATTTTTATTAGATTAAAGGATATGCTTACATGCAGTTTTCTTCGTTTTTTCTTAAGTTTTGAGTAAACACAGTAGTCGGGAAACTATTTACTGAACAACGAATGCAAATATGTGACACTTTGTACAACTGATGAATAGCTGTGCTTCTTCGAACAAAAGAAATGATTGTTTACGCATGGAGAAACCCGGAAAGTCATAAATTTAAGCTTGAAAGGTCTATACAAGAGATAAAAAGCTTTATCAAAGTTTCACTGATGGCACCTTAGAGTCTCATTCGTGGTCTTATTTTGCTTACATGACACTGGGCATCAGTTTATCGTAAAACAAAGTTTAGAAATCGGATTTAAAAGGAGAAATATTTATTCGAAGCAACTGTTTTGCGAGAAGATAAGCAAACTCCGTGGGTTGGGAAAGAGCAAATTATATTGAAATGCATAAGATTCGCCTATGGTCAGATTTGAAACATGCGGAAGGTTATGTATTGATTGCATTGATCCTTTTTTCAAAAACAGCGTTTTTGATGAAAATCGTTCTGCCTTAAAATAAGTTTAAACAACTGACTCTAACTTGTGGCTTTCATTGCAGAAGGTCTAACTTTTCCTCTGATTTTCCAGATTGATTGTCACGCACTGCCATTGTGGTCTGGCAAAATGGTGGGGACAACAAGAGTTCTCGATTCCTGAAAATGTGCTCGATATCGTTTATGTCCAGACTATCTCGTGGTTCGTATAATGACGTTAATTTACATTTGTCTTGCGAAACCTTTTGACTGGAAAAGCTCACAGAAAAACTCGAGTGTAATTGACAGTTCGCAGACTGTGTAGAAACCGTGTGAACGGCTATTTATCGTTTGATGTTTGAAACGCTGAAACAAAGTATGAAAACAAGCACCATATCTTTTGCTGGCACGTGACTATAGTGTTCGTGTGTACTTTTAATTAACGTCATCGTTTAAACTATGGTACTGAGTACTGACACAAGATTTTTTTTAGGATTGGAGGTTTCTACGCTCCCTTTCTTCCAGCAATCGTTTGCATCAAATTTTTTGCATTTTTTTATTTGAAAAAAGTCACTCTGTTCTACAATTGCCGACCGGCCACTCGACCGTATCGCGCGTCGAAGTCTGGATCGTTCTTCTTCATCATTTTGCTGTTTGGCTTCATCGTAGCAGCAGTACCCGTCGTTGTTGGAATGGCTGTGTAAGTATGAGTTGAAAGCACCAACTTTTCAAACAACGAATTTGAAGGTGTATATATATACAAAAGTACGTCGTAAGTATAAAACTTATAATAAGAGTGTTTTTTGAGAAGTCATGAAAGCGTCTACCCTTTTTCAACTTGAGCAGTAAGATGTGAGTCAAATCGGCACGTGCACCACTGTAGGTGCAAGGAAAGTTACGCAGGAGTAATGCTTCACTGTTTCTGGTTTGTGTGATGTTTGCCAACACGTTTAGCTTGACTATCGAAACCCAATCTCCTTGGCACTCTTCTGTGTAGCTGTAGCCGGTATCCCGGACTGTGCTGAAGTGCTGAGTGCCAAATGGGAAATGTCAAAAAGTTGAGATCTACTTGAATGATATTACCTAGTGCTAAGCCACTCATAAAACGATTTGTTGTTTGACTAGTTGCCTCACTATGGACGATAGAAGGCTCAATCTCATTCAGATGGCTGTTCAAATTATTCAAAAAATAAGCAAATCATTTAGGCTGCTCCTTATCCGTTAGCACAAAACAAACCGGTAGACAACTTCGGGCCGGATTAAACAGTTCGCAAATATGTCAGGAAGAAACATAGAGCTACCCATGCGCTTTTGCAGGACGTTGCGTCATGAACAGGATCAAGAAAAGTATTACTTAAATGTCTAAATAGCAATACCATAAAGCAATAGGAAAATTTGCCCTCTGAACGTCAACCCGTAGAAAAACTAAGCAACTGGAATGCTGAAAAACTCATGTTGTTATTTGGTCTCCTGCGAATGAAAGTAAGCTGTACAATCTTCTAAATATGAATACAAGGAAATACAGGGTTTTTGTTGCAGATTACGTCTCCCAAGGTTTGAATTTAGAACACTGCATTGCAGACCTAAAGGATGTTTTAAAACATTTGATCAGTGACATTTCCGACGCAGTAATAAAATTTTGTTGAAATCAAGCGTTGTTTGCGTGTTAGAAAAAAGTTATCGAACATAAACTCTCCCGTGTTGCTTTGCCGCAAAGGTTGAGAAAAGGGAAGCAAACGTGAGCTTGATTATTTTTAAAAAAGTTCCTAAATCGCATTGATATAACCAGCTTTCTCATTATTTTCTTCACATGAAGAGTACATAAAACCTTATCTGCCACACATGTCGAGCATTCATGCTATGTGGGCCTGGTAAACATCTTATTCTAGAATCAGAACTTTAAAAATATATTTTAGAATCAAGCCAAGTTTGGACTGTGGACCTTGTCGTGGATGGGATACCATGTTCTACGCTGTCACAAGACATGTTGCTAAGCTGCCTGTGTGGCTTCGTGACATTTTCTGGTTTATCGGATCGTCAGTCTTTGCTGCGATTGTGGCTATCTTACTTTGGTAATTCTTATATTTTAAAGCAGTGTTTTTTAAGCCGTTTTTCGGTGTTAAAATGACACCCTAAAATTTTGCAATGACACCACAAATTCTGAAAACCTAGATATGGTTTTGCCATGTATTGAAGTAAAACGATTTCAGATAAGCATGTTTTCCTGCACGTAGCTATTGCAACAGGCGGCTGCAATGTTTTAGGCCGACGCAATTTTTGGTGAAGAAGTTGGAGAAGTCTGGCGCAGAAATTTTACTGTCCAAGACGTTTGATACAAGATAAACGGTTCACACGAAGCAGCGCGACCCTCGTCGCCCAAGCTGCTACACACAAGACAGTGGTACAACCCTCGTTGTCAACCAGAAACAGGCCACATCTATGAATGGCAAAAACATAAATTACTTCGTCGTCGTCGTCGGTTAACTGACTGACCATCACAGACGGCCAGAACACAGACGAAGCGTAGCAATCAAGTCAAGCGCCGTGCGCTTAGGGTTGAAACAACGGCGACACTGAATGCACGAACAGAACGGAGTAATTTGAAAATGGAAACTTGCCGTAACACTTTCCTTTTTTTAACATTGGCACCTCACCTGACAGAACTGAGAAAAGTTTTTCAGGCGAAAGCTTCCATATAACTGTGCATCAATAACTCTCTGATGCCGCTGTTAAATCCGAGCTTAATGCTGGTTGCGAAAAGTTTGATAGTGAGCTGATCATCCCCACAAACAAAAAGGGAGACAGGAGTGAATGAACCAACTGCCGCAGCATCTCTTTGCTTAGTCTCCCTGGAAGAGTGTACGCCAAGATGCCGCGAAAATAATTCAACCAAAGCTGGATGGTACCCAGTGCGGTTTACGTCGTAGCCGCAGCACTACCGAACAACTTTCCACTCCTCAGCAAATTTTCAAGAAATCCTGGGAGCATGCCAAAGACGTATACACATGTTTTGTCGACCTGGAGTAAGTACTGTATATGGCTAGGTTTCTCGTGAAAAGCTTTGGGGAATGTTGCGGGAGTACGGTGTTGACAGTCGCCTGTTACTGGCCGTCAAGTAACTGTATTCCTACTCAGAAGATTGTGTCCGTGTCGGCGAAGTTAAATCACAACCGTTCACCGTTGGTGTTGGACTCCGACAATGGTGCGTACTCAAGAGCGTGGCGCTCGGGGCAAGAAGCAAGTTTTGCACCCCCATGTTCGAACCTGAGGCCTGTCGGAAGGAAATGTACTGCACTGAAGAAAGTATTTGTGGCATTGTTGGGACTCTTCTGCGGCCTCCGCAGTCATTCGGCACCCCTTGCCGTGATTCGGCGTCCGGAGAATTGTGCTCCCTTTGTCCCCTCGTCATGCTCCTGTGTGTGCTGTCACCACACCTCTTCATAGTCTTATCAGGGTTCTCCACACTATGCCCCGCGGGGCAAATCCGACCTGCGAAGCCATTTCACCCGGTAGCAAAACACACTTTGCCAGTAATGAAAAAATAATATATTTACGAAAATTGTGTTGATTTGGTAGAATGTAACATATCCCAAAAAAATCACATTACGCAAGATGTCCAGCCCTCGAACTGGTGTGCAATAGCTTATGTGGTCTCTCCCAAAGAAATTGAAGAGTCCTGGTCTATATGAATTGGATAGACAGTCACACACGCGTCAACGAGAGTGTCGCTGTTGGGAACTGCAGGATGAACCCGTTGCTTTTTGCGGACGAATTGGTAATGCATGCGTGGATCTTCTCAACAGGGTTTTCAGCTCACATTTGATCGGTTTTATGATGCGTGCGACCGAGCAGGAACGAAAATCAGCTCTAAAAAGATTGAGGTATTATGTCTTGCAAGACGCCCAAGGCAGTGTATTCTGCAAGTAAGCAGAAATACACAGCAGCAGGTGGAGACGTTCTATTACCTTGGGGTGGTATTCACGAGTGACGGAAGTTGGAACAAAGGGATCGAAACACGGATTGGTAAAGCAAAAGCAGATCTGCGTGAGCTTTATTTCTCCGTGGTGACGAAAATGGGAACTTTCAAAGAACGCAAAGCTTTCAGTTTTTAAATCGGTCTTTGTTCCGATCCTCACCTGTGGTCAGGAATCTTAGGTGACGACTGAAGGAATAATTGTATTGTATTGAGTAACGTCTTCACTCCCACACGCAAAACGCTAGACTTTTAACATGCATCGCAGTAAAGAGAAATGAAAAAACACATATACATGAAAGAAAATGACGTATACATTGCGGTAGTATAGAGTATACGCTTGATGGCGCTAATGAATTTTGTTGAAATACACGCATGAATCACGCCA
>Ga0210059_1003049_pt1 | contig 26613 bp, 15 predicted proteins | sample Ectturendosymbi2_FD_188042 | JGI IMG/M metagenome (GOLD analysis project Ga0210059, IMG submission 188042) | Ecteinascidia turbinata endosymbiont from Florida, USA - Sample 2 (SPAdes) (version 2) | ecosystem: Host-associated > Tunicates > Ascidians > Unclassified | place: Key West, Florida... | reverse complement strand
CCATGCCGGCTTGCATCAGTGACTCGCGCCAAGCGCCCGATGACGTCAAGCTTTGCTGGTGAAAGAAAAAGGTTTGCTTTTGCTTGTGATGTATGTATCCCAGCTTCTCCATGAGACGTTCGGCAACGTCCGGAGGAAAGGTGCTGTTCAGGGCATGATGGTATTGTCCGCTGTATATCTGCGAACAAATTTTTAGTTTTGAACGATGATGCTTCTCGTTGAAGTTGTTCATACATTGAGCACGGCTAAGGATGCAGTCAGTAAGTAGCAACTGAAAAAAGCGCTGAATTCCTATTTCAAGCACAGATGGACGCGGGGCCGGAAACTCGAGACACTGTTTTTCAAATGCGAAATCCAGATGCGTTTCTTCAAACAAAAACAGGGCGTAAAAATAAAACGAAGGTTTCTTGTTTCCAGAAACCCCTGGAGTCGCAACGTATAATATGGTTTTCATTTCTAATGAATTTCACATAAAATGAAACGGATCAATTGACGCCGTTGGATTCCTGATAACATTGCTTGACAAGAGCAATCAGCTAATATCAATGCTGCATCTGGCACATGTCTGGACAGTAGGGAGACTAACTAGCTAGAAGTGTTTTACCTTGAAGCTTCAAAACCGACATCCCAAAAACACTTCAACATGAATGCTGAGTTAATTTAAAATTGTATTTAGTTACATTTTTTTTCTTTTTTTGCGGTGAAAGACCAGACATTTTACCATCGAGCTGTGATTTCACTTGCTAAACTTACTTTTTCGCAGGTCTCAAACATTGTTTGAGTTGTTTCACAAACAAACTGTCATTCAAAGTAAATGGTTTTTGCACTGCATTAAATTAATGCTAAGATATGTGATAAGGTTTAGCATTAAAATGTTACACACAATCTACTGTATATTCCAAACAAACGTAAAAAATAAAACAGTCAGGTTAGGCGTTTCAACGACGAAATGGTAATTAAGTAATGTTGGTTAAGGAGCGTTGGTCGCAGTTTTACCGCTGAAGATCAATTACAATACTTTTCTGAAACACACGTATGTTTTTCTGTCATAGATTTTGCTTGATGAACAGTTGATCATAGATTTAGCTTTATAGGTAGTTAATGCAGTAACTTACTAATGCGTTCTTTATTTAAGTGACATTTATTCAAAAGGTAGCACTACTGCTTTTCTTTATAATTTTACAAAAAAAATCGAAGACGCGCCAATTTTTTTCTTTACATCGAATGGTGCTGCGTTTGACAAATCGCCGACCAGCAAGTGCGATCAGAAAAACATGCCAAATAAAGCACACTTGTTTCTCTCCCTGGGTGAGGACGAGTTAATTACACGAAATGGTTTTACAAGCACAAGCTACTAATACTGTTGTAAAATTATGAAGCCTTCGTAAGTCAAGCCTCCTCCACACTGATGTAAGCATAAAAATCATCCAACTTCAACAAAAGTGAAGGGAATGTGCACCCTGCTAATTCTCTGGTGAAAAGCCTCACTAGCCAGAGATCGTTAGTTTTCGTACTGGGTTTCGATATCATGTTATAACAAGCACTTTGACGACAAAATGAAGCATTACAATTTTGAGCGATGTTCAGATGTACACGCTCATAGTGACTTTTATATTAGAGATTTAGTTATATGAAGACTTTACTTACTTTTACTTTGTGATAAGACTTTCTCCATGGAGAGCGTAGAATCCTCAAAGCATACCAACTTAGCAAGAAAAAGACAGAAGCAAGCTGTCCCCACGTATTGCTAATGCCAGCTTTACGGTTGCTGTGCAACAAAAACCATACGTTTATATTTCCATGCTAATCACGGCATGATACAAACCACAAGCCACTGTAAACACAAGGAATGGAGATAAACACACCGCTGAAAGCCGGTTTTCCCGACAATCGCCAGCTATTTTCTTCAATGGCTAACTCGAATCAACACGGCACACTTAAATACTTCGCGCAGTAGAGGTCAATTGCACGAGGGTTTACAAAAACCTTTCGATAAACAAAAGAAGATGGGAGCGCATAATGGTTCAATTCAATATTATCACAACACTGATGGTTCATTCATGTGCAAGTATAGAAAAAGAGAGGACTATTAAGTAAAATGTTTTTTTTTGCACAGGGACAAAAACTTGGCGGGCCACCATTGCAGGAATGCTTATGAAACGTAATCAACAGTTTCGTTTTCGTTTGCTCCAGGAATGCCCTTCACATAAGAACTGATTTTTTGGAGAAATTGTACATTTGATACGCTGCATTGCAAGCTATTCTTTCACGGTTGTATTACGGAATTCATACTTGTTTATCGCGGTTGTTGTTTAATTACCAGTCGCCCAACGAAGTACCTCTACAGCAGGGTTTCTTAACCTGGGGTGCTAGCACCCCCAGGGGCTGCTGAAATCAATTTCAGGGGGTTCTGGGGAAGGTTACATATGTGGCATCTTTGATCAGATTGTTTAGGAGATTATGGTAGCTCATCCGTACTAGTTTACAATTGGACGAATCAACGGATGTTTCCAACATGAGTCAGCTGATTGTATATGCTCGGTACATTAAGGACGGTGATATTAAAGACGAATTCCTCTTCTATAAGCCATTGCAAACAACGACGAAGGCAGATGATGTATTGCGACTTGTGGCCGATTTTTTTGAGAAGCATCAAATAAAATGGGAGAAGTTAAGGTCAGTATGTACAGATGGTGCCCCAGTCATGATCGGAAGGAGGTCTGGCTTTGCTGCTCTGTTAAAGAAGAAGGTACCAGATATCAGTGATGCGTTGTTTTCTCCATTGCCATGTTTTGACGGCAAAGACATTGCCGGCTAACCTGAAACATGTTCTGTCTATCTGTGTGCAAGTTGTAAATTTCATCCGTGGTCGTCCTTTACAATTACACCACAGATTGTTCAAATTATTCTGTGAGGAAATGGGAAGTGAACATCAAGTTCTTCTCTTTCATACAGAAGTGCGGTGGCTCTCCCGTGGGAAAATCTTGACTCGTATGGCACAGCTCAAAGATGAGATTGTGATATTGCTTCGAGAATATCAGGGTAATTTTGCGGAAAAATTCGAGGACGAAAGTCTTTATCCTTTTTCTGTCCTATCTGGCAGATATTTTCATTTTCAGTCATTTGAATGATCTCAACATGTTCATGCATGGCATATATGCTAATTATATTCTTTGCACAGAGAAGATCGAAGCCTTCAAGAAGAAGCTCGCGCTCTGGAAACGTCCAGTTGAAAGAGGAAGTGTGGGAAACTTTCCAATTCTTGAAGAAAATTTGGGAGATAAGACAATCAGTCCAATGGTTTTAGAAAATATTGTTGCTCATCTATCGCACCTTGAAACCACCATGAAAAAGTACTTCCCCCATGGTTTGACATTTCCAGAATGGATTCAGTAGCCCTTCTTGGCAGAAATGAGTGATGCTGACAACCTGAAGGAGGAATTTATAGATTTGCAAGAGAACCAGGGTTGCAAGACAAAATTCCACGCATCATCTCTGCCTCATTTTTGGTGTGATCAGTTGGTTGCATATCCTGGACTGGCGAGGGCGGCGCTGGAGATGATCACTCCATTTCCAACTACTTACCTGCGCGAGAAGGCATTCTCCACAATGCTGTTAATCAAGACAACTGTCCGGAACCGTCTTCATGGAGGCCTGTTACACGACATGAGGGTGGCTCTGGCACCACGATGTGATAAACTAGTTGCATATAAGCAAGAACAAAAATGGCATTGGTGAGTGTATTTTTTGAAATGAGTTTGACCATGAGCTTTCCTTTATTTTCTTATTGTTTTTGTCAATGCTATTGCCATAATTGCTGTTTTTGTTTTGGAGAATGAACCAATCATATGATCAAGATGTACTGCACTTGTCTTTACTTTATCCTTATAGTAACCAGGTGTTAGCCAATGGTAGGGGGTGCTGGACTTCTTAGGCATGACCAAAAGGGATGCTGAGGTAGAAAAAGGTTAAGAAACGCTGCTCTACAGCATTTCAGAAATAAAAACACACGACTTTTTTGAAAAAGTTGCTAGCGGTACACAGTGACTGAAATAGAGCAATTAAGGATTCGTCAAAGTTTCCTTCTGAAAGCAAACTTATCATGTAAAAGCTCATTAACATTAGGTACCAGGATCCCACCCAGTGGTGGGATTCAAATTTTTTAAGAACAGGTTCTTTCGTATTAGTTTTCAGAGGCAAAAATTTAGCTAAAATCCTAATAGCTACAGTGGTGTCTGCATATAGGAAAAGTAAAAAAAACCAGCTGGCAGTGTTGTCGTCGGCGAAGTCTTTGTAACGACGCTCTCGTTCGAACAAGATTTTAGTTGAACCTGATTTTAGTCTTGTTTTTCACTATTAAAAGTTAGTAACAGGTCTACGAAAGGTTTGCCAACATAAGTTATAAGTAAAAGGTGTACGTGGGGAAAAATTGAGAACCCCTGACTTAAGCCTACAACGGGTTCTCGGGATTAAAGAAAGTGCAAAAACAGGTTCATGCAAACTGGTCGAATCCCATGACTGATCCCACCTAATGTTGATAAGCTGTATCAACTTACTCTTGGACAATTTTGCCAAAGTTTCTCAAAACAGGGTACGGGCACACTCCTGATGGGTTGGGAAGGCATCTGTTGAGGTAGGCTTCAGCAGTGCTAAAAACTTGTTTGTATTCATCTGATTCCTGGGCAGTTTCCTCATCGGGTTGAATGCCTCCAAAACTTTGAAACAAAATCAGTCCATGAGTTTACAAATGCATAAAAATAGCCTTGGCATCATGCAACAAACTTCCTAAAAATCACCTTTTAGAACAAGGCTAGGTATATACTATGTGTAACCACAGTTTGCGCAACATGTTCATAGAGCACGCTACACCAATATAACAACATTGATTGCTGCTTTTTAACATTTCTGCCCCAACACAAACAAAATGGGCAGTTGGTTTTGAAGCATATGTTAAGTGTGTAAACGTGTTATTGCCATAATCCAGGGATGAGGAAGCTGTTTGCCATCACCGACTGCATGAATTGTGGAATATCTGACAGGCCGGAAAATTAATGAATTTTATCTTCAAATTCTGCCTTGATCTTCCTAAGGAAAATAAGGGGAGAGAAATCTGTAAAAGAGCGAGAGATACTTCTCTTGGCTGATTGTCTACATGTCTGCTTGTCTTGGAGTTTCGTTTTGATGCAATGTTGTGTTCTAACCTGGGTAATGAAAATTCTCATGTAGGCCATATTAAATCTTCATGCGGGCTGCAATTGGCCCATGGAGCGCAGGTTCCCCACCCCTTCCATTAACCATGGTTGCAAGTGCAGCTTATAAGCCTGGTTCAAATAAATAATCCAAGGCCCTCTATCAAAAAAGCCCAGGCACTTTGACAAAGACGTTCCCAACATTTTTGGCTTAAGGCCGCATCTTTATCACACAACCAGAAGTATTCAACACCATTCTCAAATAAACTGGTACTGACAGTACCATCACACGACTTCTAACGGTTATTTCTTTGCATTATTACTATTAGAAGCTTGTAGGACCCCTGCCCAAACTATGTGATATCTTTTGGAGCAATGGAATCGTGGTTGGATACCCTCTTAGAATGTAAGTGTTCTGTGATGCACATCAGTCCAACAACAATGCAATCATGCAGTAACTACCAACATACTGCTTCACTGCAGGACAATAATATTGTGAAAGACAATCATTATCATGAACATTACCTGCAATGAAAGCTTATTAAAAATGTTTTGCACAAAGATGCATGAATGAACTGCAGCACCAAACCTTTATCTGCTAACACAAGATTTAAATTAGGAAAATATTGCAATTAATCAAAGATACCCTATACTTAAAATTGCATGCATTTGCTAGAGTGGGAGAAAAACCCATAAAAATCATCGATGGTGGTCATGTTTTTCACTGGCTGCAGGTCAGAATGATTAAAGGGTAGGAAACTAAAGCATACCTGAATTCTTTGTTTTTGAGAAAATTGGACTTGTAAGTCATCTCATACACACTTCTCTCCATTGTCGAGTTTCTGCCATTGTTTAGTAAAACTGTCTTGAAAGTTAGAAGTGCTCATAGACTGGAAATAACTTATGCTATGAAAAGCTGTTTTATCTACAAAACTGCAGAAAAACAACGGTGCTGAGTTAAGAGCATGTAAACCATTTGCCAATTCAAAGCACAAAATTTTTCAATTCCAGCTTCATGAAATCCCTGTAGAAATGGTGGACAGCAACACTGCAATACTGACGAACATGGTCTTTATATACTGTCCAACATGGTCTCTGAAGACAAGCTATGTTAACAGATGCCTCAGCAAAGTTTCCTCTAGGAGCAATAAAACAATTACTATGGCAAGGATAAATGAAATGGAAATTAGATGCAAAAAGTGCCCATGAAACATCACCAAATTTGAACCATGTAAACATGCTTGCAGTGAGCTAAAGCTGCACACAGATTTTATGACTCACTGTCCTTCATAACCAATATTATAACTTATTTATATTGCAAAGAAAGCCATGTGAATCAATATCATAAATACAGTACCATTAATTATGTTAAATCTAAAAATTTTTCACCGTAAAACTGTACATTTGTTTAGTGCCTAAAAAACAGTCTGCTTAAGAACATGTTGATCACTGAGTAATACAATGGATCAGCGACAAATAAGCTTGGTGTACTGAGAAGCACTTTATTAACCATACATTAGCCACAGAAAACAGCTTACAATGCATTTAAAGATGAAAACAGTTGTACTTGTTAGCATGGACACAATTTCGTTATAAAATGTGGGGGTACAGGTTGGTGGGAAACCAAAAGAGAAAATGTGGGGGACATGGCATATTATATCCACACTGTCTGAAAAAGAGGGGGGGACACGTCCCCTGTGTCCCCCACCTAATTGCGCCTATGCTTGTTAGTACATGTCATTTTTAATTCAAGGACTGAACACACTCTTGCCAATTGTTCAATGCTACTGCTAATGATGATAAATGTACAATAGAAAATGACACAATCTTGGTGATCATGGTTCAAGGTGAAAGAAGTGCATCGTGCAGATCAGCATGGGAGTAGTTCATGGCACTACCAAAGAGGCATCAATTCAAGATGCAAGGTCACATCTTGAACTAAGCACATTTTTGATGATTGTTAGTGGATTTTGAATGAAACTTTTGGCTGTTGTTATTCTTTGAAATGTGCACCATTTTAGCAGCTGGTTCTAATTGCTTGTGACCAATTTAAAGTAGGACACCTTTCCTAGCCAGTGATATGTTATTTGGAAAGGTGCATTGCTAAGTACTCTTGAACAGGCTGCTCACTTTTTACATTGCAAATTAGGTACTTCAACAGATATTTATAATCATATTCATAAATATGAAATAAATATACACTAGTTATATACTAAAAAAATTTAGTACTCTGCTCATATAGATATGAATTAGATATGCACCTTCACAACTTAGATTATTTCCAGTTTCACCTTCCCAAAACTAATAGACATAAATCCAACACAATAGCTATATATTTATCTGGAAAGGTACTAAACACTGTTCAACTGCCTTTGTTGAAGTATTTGAGGCCAGAGGCATGGATTTCAAATGAAGATCGTTTTGCATAGTCATGTAGACAGGCAATTGTCAGAATTAGTGGTTTCGTATTTACACAAACAAGTAAATATATAGTCATTTTTCTACTACATACTTTTTTGGCAAGATGATTTTTAGGTGCTTTCCAAGCCAAAAGTTTATAGTTGGCAACTGATAAATTAGCATTCAGTTGGAAATCCGAAAGTTTTTACTATATTGCTTGAATACAATGTTTTCCACATAACAGCGAAAACTTAATGAAAATCCTAGTTACAAAGTCCAAGTAAACCAAGTCTTATATATAAGACTTCATTGTAATGAAGTTGTAAACATGCCATCGAAACCTGTCTTAATTTTACATTGAATGTAAAGTAACATGATACAAAGCAGACTATTTATATACAAGAAATTCACCTGAAAAGATAGTGTCTGTGCATTTTGCGAACTTCACGTGTTTAGTATTTGGTGCAGTGTTTCTTACATGAACACCAATTTGTGCAAATTACGTGGTTAGTTGACAGATACTACTCATATCCACACACTACAAATATGAAGTAACAAATTGTTACGTGAGTTTCATGCCTAATGAATTATCTTCTGAAATTTAATGGCATTTTAGACAACACACAGTTAAACATCAACTAAAACAAATTCAGAAGGTCATGATGAGCAAACCACATAAATGGCATTGAAATCCACTTTTGCAAACATTTTGCAGAGCTTCTTTTCAGCATATTGCTTGCATGCTTATAGCCAAGTAGGGTAAAAAAACAAAAATTTAAGTTTGTATTATCTCTCAAACAAGCTAAGGTAATTTCTTGGTCTTTCGATAGAGAGTAACCCCCATGTCAAAGTATATTGTCACACTGAAATTTTGTGGCTGTCTTTTCCCAAAGAAAAATTATAATAAAAAACACTAGTTCCTTTTTATCTGAGCGAAGGGGCTAATAAAACTTTTTCTGGATAAAAAAACTACAGCTTTTTCATCCATAGTTGACTGTATTCTGTACATTGAAAGTAATCCACATTTTGGACCAGTATTTAAGCATAACGTAGACTTGCAAATTATTTATTTACATCATGCTTTCATGCAAAAATAGGTTACAATGATCATTTCAGTTCAAGCAGTTGAGCATGTCATAAGTATTCTTTTCCAAGCTTGCAGAGGTTGGTAAACCTTTGACACCATGCTCTCACTTAAAAATTAAACAAGCCTTTCCTCTGCCTGCATTTGTAAGTATTGGCTGGTTTGGACCATAAAAACAATGCTCAATTCAGAGAGGAGATTATCCATGTCTTTCACAGCTGGGCCAATCCCACGAGCAACTTGTATTAGTTGTGCTTTCAATTTTGTGCAAGAAGTTTTCCACACTTGTTTGTCTTTCGTCGACATTCTCAAAAAAGACTTTTTAGAGTTTTTCCCAGTAGTAGGCTTAAGGAGTGGTCAAAAAAACAGCATAAAATTTCTCCATATTTGCTACTCACTGATTTTTACGCCTTCAGCTTTACTCTTTTATGTAATACTCAGGAGAATTCAGAGAATTAAGTAGTGGTGCATTGGTAACTGGTTCCTCATCTGATTCAACATTCTTTTTAAAAATGCCTTTCTTCTTTTTCTCACTTTGTACTTAAAAGATTTTTTGTTTGTAATGACTTTTCCATGCATAAATATTGTCCTTCTTTGAAGTGTGAAATTTTGAGCTAGCCTGTCTCTAGACTTGAAAATAGCTTTAAGAGATGTTTCACTGTCTTGAGGTACATGTTATATATATTTTCTACCTGGTACAGAAAATCTTTGTATTACTTTCATCTGACTAAATGTATCTGGCTCTTAATTGCTGCAGGCAACTAAATACTATTTTTATGATCTGGCCCCAGGTAAGCCTGCTGCAGTGTGATTCCAGAAAAAAAGAGTCCCTTGAACCTAACATTATATTTCTCCACACAACGCTATTGTGATGCAGTTTAAAAAATGCAATTATGATGCAGCTTCATGACCACTGTTTTGTTGCTTTCTGGACTTGACCCTGGGTTCTTAACCGAGGGGTGTAAAAGGTTTGCAAGGGGGACATGGGTGTGGTAGCAACATAGTATTGAAAAACAGAATAATGGTAAATAAATTATAAAGCAAAATAATTATTTTTCTGTTTGATTGTGAGGTTAGATCAGACACAAATATCATTGACTAATTCCAAAGAAGGCATGCCTAAAACAGATTAAGAAACTCTGTTCTTGACTCAAAACAAGGTAATTGGCAATTGCTTTGTGAGCTATTATTGTAATCAAATAAATTTACAGTACAGCTGAAAAAACAAAAAATAAACGAAAGTTCTTGTTTTTTTTGCAAAGCAGTACTATAGAGAAATTTACTATGGACATGCATTCAAAGCAATTGCCAACTTTGACATGTTTATGCTAATTATTTCTAAAGCAGCATAAAAGTTCATAAAACCTGTTTGAAACTTTTGGTCCAACCTAATACCAACATCAATTTTAAAACAAATCTGCCAACTTTATTTGAGCACTTGGATTGGAACAAATATGTTACAATGTCCCAATTAATGCCTTTGTAGCACCGATGCACTTGAAACTTTTTTTCTTTTCAATAATTTTTGAGGGGGTAGTTAGTTTTTACCCCAACATTGAGGAATTTTTTTACCCCACTTGACTACAATTCAAAAACATTTTGTTTACAGACAGCTAGCATGATATATTTTTGATTTCCTATGAATTGCTAAAATGTTTTGGCATATCACAGGACAGAACAGAAGAGGAGAATTTAACTTGCTCATTCATGTTAATTTACTCCAAAAGTTTATAACATAAGATGTAAAAAAAGTAACTTGACTTCAAAAATTAATTTAGATAAGTTTGGCTGACGTCACTGAAAAGATTAATGAGCAAAAGATGGCCCGCGCCTGTACAAAGCTAACAAGATCAACATGCAATTAGTTTGTGAAAAAAGCACCAAACCATAAATCATTAAGTGGCTATGGAACCACCCATAGATCTTCTTATTTCAAAACTTATTCCACCGTGCCGCCTCACATGATCCGGTTCAAATAAAGTGGTCAGTTTGTCACTCAAGTGTCGTTGTCCCAGTATCATAGCAGATGTGTTTCAGGTTTACTGTGCCAATCGTTTTCGGTTCGACTTTCACTTTGGCACCTTACGTTTTCACAATAGTGGCTTGTTGCATGTTTCAATTCTTGGTATCAGTTTCTCCTTAGTTTTTTCAAAACTTTTCAAACTTTTGCTTTAGGGGTTAGTTCAATTTAATTTATTAATTTGTTTGTGAGCAGACACGAAGTCCATTACTTATAAACACGCACACTCTGCATAAGGTAGGTCTTTAAAACAGACAAAACAGAACGTTTTACAAGGCATTGGAGCTGGCGGAATCACAGAGTTACGTACACTTTTCGCAACTGCATTGAAGGCAGAACCACAGGGTTACAGACACATTCTTAACACTATTGTTAGCTAACATGTAACAGTTGTTACAAGATTACTTACTGCAGTGTAGGGCGTCAATTCCTAAACTGGTCGAGGCCAGGTAAAATGTGAATGTGTTGTGACATGACATGCCATCAATCAAGCACAAGCAGACACTGCAATGTTTGAGCACTCAACAGTCACAAAGTAAAATGCGATTGTAGTGTTCAAAGAATAGGGACGAATACAAACAATCTGACTGCATCAAAGCACGCAACCGCAAACATATGTTGTTAGACTTTCTGCATCTTTCGAGAAACAGGTACGTATTTTTTCATAACAGGGTCTCAAGCGTAGGAATGTTTCATTGAACGTGATGGCTAATAACAGTAACACTCGCTCTCCAGGGCATGTTGTACAGAGCTCTACATCCAAAATTATAGCTTTAGGATTACAGTAGGGTTGAAGTTAATGTTTCTACCAAACCTACTGCATTCTCATGTGTTACTGTCACGTTACAGGAGGTGGTCGAATAAGGTTTCAAATTTAAAGATCCACAGGCGGTTCTGTAGCCACTGCCTAATCACATCCTACATATAATGAATAATGATAAAACACAAAATAAGGTTAAGTCAGGATATCTGAAAAGGGGAGCGACACAATACTGCACAGCGGCCTTACAGAAAGCTTAAACCATGTAAATGAGCAGCAAATGATAATAAATATTAGTATGGAAAACAATTTTATAATAGAAATTGGCATACTAGAAGCTGATGGATAATAATCAATGTCTGCAAGTGCAAAAGATAATGATCACATAATTTGCTGTTCACTTACATGGTGTATACCGCAAAAGAGCCCAGCAATTTAATTAGGAAAAGTCAATAGTACAGTAGGTGAATGAAGTGAGCAACAAACAAAGAATGAATAGGGCTTCTATGAGGCAGAGAGCGATGCATTAAAACACAGCACTCACACTGTAATTTTTTCTCACTTCTTCATGACATTCCTCACTCATTCATACGTGGTTTGACTGACTGTCCATTTGTTTTTCTTACCACTTCGCTATTTCTGATAGTTAACATCCTGTGTGTGTACGTGCTGTATTAAACGTAGAGACTTAACTTTGGAATAAAAATCCTAGTATTAAACGCTTGGCTAAAACGTAGGCCTACCTATACCAGTTGTACGAACAGGACATTTGCCCAGAAGTAATGTCCAGAATTTTACTTCAGGCAGACCTCTTTCGCTTACTTTCGTCAAAGTTCGTGCTAAATTTCATAACTTTCTAGAACACGAAAACAAAATGGCGCCGCAACACACTGTAGGCCAACTAAAATACATTCAAGCGTGACGTTGTGTATGTTTACAACGATGTGACGTAACCAAAGCCTATCCTGCCAAATCTTTCGTATTTTGCACAAGTGAATATTAACGATAAAAAGGTAAGTTTGTGCACGAAAACAAATCTAGTCAACCAAGACCGTGACTGCTTTTAACTCACGGAAGTATTTGTAGCCAACGGCACAAGCACATATCATGCAATTGGGAACTAACTTGGCGTACTGTGGTGTGTGATCGAGACTGGCTGACCGCAGCTTACTCAACCGAAACATGAGCACGTCAAATACAGCTACAGCCGCGGCCGAACAAAGAAAACCGCTCTGCAGCTCGAAACCGCTTCCCAGACAAAGTGCGCAAACGTTACAAGCTGTCTGTCGATATTGAAGAAATAGGAAAGCACCGGCTTCATGCTCTACTGGCTGACTTTCCCAAGTCATGAGAAATTTCCAATTACTTGTGCTGTCAATAACAACGAGCTTTTGACTGTAGTTTATCGTCATATTACTTTCTTAATACACAGTTACGTTGGATTGAAAATATGAAGAACAGTGTATACGAAGAACAGTGGATAGTGTATGCGACTCATCTTTGACGCAAACAGCCTACTGCTATTCCCAATTCGCAAACGCTTGTAAAAATCCAAATCCTTGTTATCTTGACAGATAATCGTCACTGGCTCTAATCACTGGACTCTAGCGAAGCTTGTGTTTTTAAGGTAGGCTTAGCCGAAGGCTTGATTTCAGTAGCCTGAGGCTTGTATTACTCCTAGGCCTAGCGCCATTCATCAGTGATACTGCCCAGTGTTGCTACTTCTGACCAGTATGAAGCGCTTACGTGCTGCGTGTAACAATCACAATGCCTACCGAATTATGCATTACATACCCAGAAATGTTAGTGTTCGCCCACACTAAGTTAGCCATTGTGTCAGAACCTTTGATGCCCTGCCGAGGAACAATTTGTATCGATTTTTTATGCGATGCCCATCTTCATCCAACTTTTTTATTCCTTCGCTTCAAATGTCTGATGCTTTTACAAATCTTCATTATTCCTCAATTATTCAACGCTCCTGTATGATGGAGACCAAATGCAGTAGTTCTTGGTGATGGGTGAATTATTTCGGTTTAGCATCTCCTCAGTGTTGCTTCTGTGTAGTAAAAATATAAATACGTAATGTATGCAACCCAAGCATACAAAAGTAGGAAATGCTGTGAAAGTGTTTTGCTCCTCTCAGTGTTAGTCATGTGCAAACACCGATTCTGTAATGCGGTACTGTATGACAAACCATTTTTGTGCTCTTGTGAACGACATTACAGTTGTGGTGGTGATAAAGTGTGCTGTTCCTCTCCATGGTGGTCATGTGCAAAACCAATTCTGTAATGCGCTACTGTGTGGCTAACCATTTTTTGTGCTCTTGTGTCTGTGCTCGCGTCCGTATGGACCACGAGCCTGCAATAATCTACTACTATTATTATTATTAACATCAGATCTGATGTTTTCAAAGAAATTTCTGATGTTTTGGCGACAAACCTGATGTTGATTCGGCTGATGCTTTTATTTTCCTCATTTCCTCTCCTTTGTGTGTTTGGATATCGTTCCAAACTGAAGAAGCTCTCTTCACTGCGTTGAGAACAACATATACGTTACGCATAAGATAACCGACTTCTCCATTTGATGACGATACTTCGCTCTGTTTCGGATTCAACGTGGGTTATCGCGCTTTGATAGGTATTGGTAATAGAAGCATTCAGCTTATAGGCCTATCAAACTGTAACGTAAATATCTGACGTTGAAAAAGGCAGCAATCTGATGTTGACGAGATTGACCCCAGTGGCAACACTGATACTGCCTATTGGCTGAAGAATGCATGCGGTAGAGTTGTTGAAAATGCAATTTGATTCAACATTCAGAGCAAACTATTTCAATTTCTTTTCGTACCTTCTTGAAAAACTTCACACATTTGAGAAATATTTGGTTCTCCCAGAGCCAGGTGTAAATTTCTTTCTTGAAATCAGCATGAACTTTTCAGATGTAAAGCTAATTGATCAAAACTTGTCATCTTCATTTTGAATGAGATTTAGCTGTGTGTAGTTTTGTTGGAATTGAAAGAAATTTCTGTGAGTGCTGTTCTGTTGCTGAATGGAAAGTAGTTGTAAATTGCTAAAATGAGCTGAAAGAAGGAATTCAACACTAAACACACAAGCCGGATGAAAGACCCGAAAGGAGGGGATGTAATGGTGATCAGGCCCGTAACCAGGGGGGACGAAGCCCCCCTAGAAAATTATTCGCCCCTCCTGGAAAAATGTGTTGGACATAATTTGAAAATATTGGACATAGTTCAAAAAATTTGGGCCCCTCTCGGAAAACTCTTCGTCTCTCCTGGTGTCCCAAGCTGGTTACGGGCCTGATGGTAATCAAAATAAAACTCTGGAGGAGATCAAATTCTCCATAGAAAACTTACAGTCACTGCCAAAAGAAGTAGGTGATTTTCTTAAATCTGTTCAGTTCATGAGCAGTAATTTTGAAAAGCTTCGAATGGATGTATTAGAAATAAAAAGAGAAAACCAATACCTTAGAAATGGAAACATCACCTTGACAAAGAGAATGGATTTTCTGCAGAGGCAACTTGAAGACTTGGACCAGTATGGGAGAAGACAGAATTTTGAAATACATGGATTGCCTATATCTGACAATGAAAACACTGAAAAGCTTGCATTAAAGGTTTTACAGAAAATTGATGAAAATATTTCATTATCTGACAGAGATGTTGCACACAGGATTGGTAGACAGAAAGATGACAAAGGCAAAATTAAGAAAACAAGGCCTATCATCGTCAGGTTCACAACTAGAAAAGTTAGAAACAAAATCTACAAGAACAAGAAAAACGTGTGCTCATTCACTACCAAGGACCTTGGATTTGAAACAGCAAATTACACATAGGTAGGCCTACTGTATATTAATGAAAATTTAACACCAGCTACTCGTTCACTGATGCATGAAACAGATGTGAAAAGGAAGGAAATGGGTTGGAAATACATATGGACAAAGAATGATAAAATATACCGTAGAAAGCATGAAGGTACTAAAGCAGTAATTATCCAGCAGGCAGGTGACCTCAACAACATATACTGACTGCCAAATCTTAGAGCCAGTTATGGGACACAGCTTTGTGAGCTGTGCAACAATAAGGTGGTTTGTGTGTGTTTTTGTATTATTACCAGGCCCGTAACCAGGGGGGCGGCGCAGGGGTGGCCAAACTTCCCCTAAAATTTTTTTCGCCCCCTTGGAAAAATGTGTTGGACACATTTCAAAACTACTGGACATAGTTTAAAAAATTTGGGCCCCTCTCAGAAAACTCTTCGCCCCGCCTAGTGTCCCAAGCTGGTTACGGGCCTGATTATTACTGGTGTCCAGACCTCACTCAACTTGATGTGCTGTTGTACGTACAATATAACCCACTGTTTTGAATATGCTAGTCATATACCATCATGTCACAATGACCCTGTCACCTAAGCATCCATGTGTCATGTGCCTTAAGCGATGCAGGAATAACCAAAACTGTATACAGTTTGACGTTTGTGACCTCTGGTGCCATATGAAATGTGCTGGATTAAACCTCACTGATTTTAGGAGTTATTAAGAAACCGATAAAAAGTATTTTTGTATAAAATGTCTTGATACTGTATTCCCTTTTTAATTCTATAACTGATGAATTTGTAAACACTATTGGCAATAACTTCCATTTTCTACAAGCAGAGGCGCATCCAGGGGGTCTGTTTGGCTATCATGACAGGCCCCTTTGTATCGCAGGTAAGCTACTCAGCACTAAAGGCGATAATAAAATAGCAAACGCTGTCACTACAGGTCTCTAATGTGGGTGGTTTCGAACAGGCAACAGCCTACAAGGCTGCAATTACGATGCGACACGGTTTCCACGGCCTCATCGCCCAGCAGTTCTCCACGATTTTCTCTGCTGGCTGTTTTTTTTCGGACTACACTAAATAAAATCACATATCGGCGATTCCAACAACACCTACAAAAAGCACCTTTCTGTTCAGAAATCAGCTTTCACCTTTTCATTTTCACCTGTTCCCAAGCTTTCGCAATACCATAGGCCAAGAGCACGAAGCAAATCTTTGAGTCCTTGTAGTGTAAAAACGCCCCAATATCGAGTTCGCAAGTGCGTTCACAAAGGTAAGCCAAGGGCGACGAATCGCTCACGCGTCAATCCGATAACAATGCAGTGTAAAGTGGGTAAGTGTCCAATCGCGATCGTTTTGTTTTGCAGTTTCGGCCCAAATTTTATACCTACTAGGTTGCCACTAAATCAAATAAGTTTAGGCCTCCTCAGCGTCACGCCAAGTAATGCGGATTCGTTTCAACTAAAGCTATATTTGACGAGGAATTTCTCATAATTAAAGGCGCGACAGCTAGCCTCAGAAATTGTGGTCGTATTATCTGAACGAAATATCAGTCAAACATTGTATTTCGAAAATAGTCTTTTTGGAATGGAGCAGCTTACGATGTTGTTTTCTGCACAAAAAGTCCCATATTGATTTCGGGTAAGTCGCTTTTACATTATGATGTAAAATCATCAGAGCAATTGCAACTCAGTCGTTCTCCGCAGTGATTTCGCAAGTATGGTATATTCATAACACCGCCATCTTTGATAGACAGCCCTCCACAGACGCCGTTGCGCAGCTGATTGTCAGTTTCGACTTTATAAGTGTATGTATGTATGGATAAACAGCTCTCATTGCTGTATAGCTGACATTTGCTGAATGTTCGACGAGCTAAGTATCTTTTCACCACCATGTTTGTAGGAACAAACATTGATTGTGATGTAATAAATGCGCTGTGACCAAAAGCAATGATAATTTGGAAATTTGACAATGAGATCAATATCACTATATATTCTGCAGTAAATAGTTGGTTGCGCTAGGCCAGGGGTGGGCAACCCTTTTCGGTTTGCGTGCCGAAATCGGCTAAATCTATGACAAAATTATTCCGCGTGCCAGCCACAATTTGTGAGAACATACTACTTGACATCCTTAAAGGTGTATGTGAAGAGCCTTGAAGAAATGATATAAATTCAGCTTGGCAGTGAAATTTATACAACTATATTGATACCACAAAACATTCTGGAGGACAAAAGATTTTGTGCCCCCCTATGTCCAAATGTCCAAAACTTTGGGGAGACGGGTCCCCCATTGCGGAGTACTTACCGTCATTTAGCTTGTGAACACCAAAAAGTACGTGAAGACGAGGAGGTTATCATGAAATACATGAAGCAAGAATTCAGGTTTGTGGATCACCTTGTTCAAAAGGTTTCTCGAAGACATCCAGCAACTATCCACAAGACGTAGTATGCAAGTATCCGGAATTCCTCACAGTTGAACGCTCGATAGTGCCCATGTAGCTGTTTTTCACAGGCATCCTATAGGTATTTATCTCAAATGCAGGTTTGCGGTTTTTGTGATATTGTTTGGCCAAAGGTTTGCTCTAGTTTGGTCTAGTAGATTTTATTATCAAACTGCCAGAAAAGCTGTGCCCTCCAGAGAGAAACTGTAAGGCATGTAGAGACCCATGTATTGCATCTGAAACGCATTCAAGCAGATGCTGAGGCATGTCAATCCGTAAAAGAACCAAATTCTGAATAAGCCAGTCAAACAAAACAAGAATGAAATGTTGCAACTGTTCAAAGTGTGTGTGTGGAACGTGTTCTGGCCCTGTGTGCAAAAGTTGTTTCGAAATGTAATTGGATCGCTCAACATTCTCAGCTTAGGGGTCAGTTGACCCGTGTGGTAATTAAACGTTTTTCCATCGTGAAACACTGGTTTTGAAAATAAATTTTTTGTCGACTTGGTGGTTTGCTCAGAACACAAAAATACTAAAAGTCAAAGCATTTGAGGTTCCTAGCTGCAAACCTTTTCCTTACAATTTGAAAAGAAAATCGCAAAAGTGTCAATTGACTCGTATGTTAGTTCTAGGGTCAAACTCTATTGTCGGTAAAATGTCGAACAGATGCAGTCAACAATCTTTCGCGGTCCCTAGAAAATCATTTTATCGAAGCTAATATTTATAAAAATATCAGAATAAGTGATACCGCACCAAACTCTGTTTCAACATCAGCTTGGCTATGTGCAACATCTAACATGAAAAAACAGTGGCGTAACTGACGTGGGGCAGGGACCAGGCGCCTCCCCTGGCAAGCTAAATGTAAAAACTGGACCCCTTTTAGCTGACATTTTGATATGTAGTATTCTTTTGCTTTTCAGTAATTTTTTTGCGCTTTTCGGTGTTTTGTTTTTTTAGCTAGAAAAGACTTCCACGACTTCCGGATTCACTATCATTTCTTAACTTTTCTTCACAGTGTTGGCTAGTGCCATCCCTACGGTAGCCAGTGGACCCCTTCAGCTAAGTTTTGCCCACTTGGCCTGATGAAAAGCTCTTCACACAAAACGTGACGAATGTCACTTTTGTTTTGAAACTTCTCCAAATACAAAGCAAAGAAAAAAAGGTGGGGCGACATGGTGTATCATATCCCCACCGTCTGAAAAAAAGTGGGTGGAAACGCCCCCGTGCCCCCCACCTAATTGCGATCATGGGTGCAGGAGGTCTCAGGGTGGCGAAGCCCTCCTAAAGTTTTTTCACCCCCCTTGGAAAAATGTGTTGGACATATTTAAAAATTTGGGCCCCTCCCAGACAACTTTTCTCCCCTCTGGTGTCCCAAGCTGGTTACGGGCCTGGTTTTAATCAAGATGCAAACCGAACGATCATAACGGAGTAAAAATTAGTAGCCTAATACAAACGCCTGGTTCCGTATTCAAATATATTTGACAAAGCTCATGGCCTACGTTTTTTATAAGAATCATGTCTGTTTTTTCTTATATGTGCTCAAAAAACAAACAAACTGCACCTATAGTATGTGTGGCGGCATAAAGACGTTAAAGCACAACGTGACGACGACGTTGCAACTCGCTTACTACGGCTGTAAAAATCTCACACACGCGAGCAAAACACGTCAAGCAAAACGCACCCAAATGGTTGTAACTGTTAGGTTCACGATTCGCATGTTTCTTAAATTTTCAGACTGGCAAGAATCGAACGCAACTAAACTGTCGCGTGAAAAGATGTGAGGTTTAAACCAGAACCGTCGTCAGAAAGTCTTGAATAAGAGATTTAAATTTGTGCGGGGTGACTTGACATTCTGAAAATTTGATAATATCTTTACTGATATATAGCGTTTCATATTGAAATTTGGAAGGGCTGAGCTCACCCATGCCCACCGTGACGACTGGACTAGTTTAAACTTCGCTTATGCTGTCATTATTGAAATACGTATAAAGAAATAAAATACTACAATCATCGAATCAAGTAAAGCTGAACATAACACATTAAACAGTTAAAAGTTTTTTTCCTGCCTGCTTCATAACCAAATTATCTAAGAATTCATTACAGTTTGTTTGCCTAACTTTGTCACTTTTAATGTACCGAATGCTTAGTGTGGACAACCTCTCCTAGAACACTGTGGCCCTTCAATTCATTTTTGAATCTTGAAAAGGACCTTTCTCCTGAGCGGTTAGTGACGATCAAACTAAGAAATAAGGCTTCGCGTGGTTGCATAAACTTAGAACCACTGATATAAGGTATCAGACCCAAACGCGCTTTTGTCATTTTTTGCTGTGTCCCTGTCTCCTTGGGTAAGAGTTCTGCGGTGCCAGCTGACAAAGTGGCATTTGCTTGCTCTTCAAGCTCATCAAGATCTTTTCTGATTTGCTTAGCATGGGAGCAGTACAAACTTGCGCAAGTACTCAATGCCAATCTGAATTTTGAATCACTTTCCTGAAGAGTTTTCAAATGGAAAAAAATCACATCTAAAAATACCAATCGAGTTTTACGCGATACAAACGCTGACAAAACTACTGTATTGCTCAGTCAAGAAACAACTGTGCTTTAATTGTAGGATACTGCTGCTAGCCCTACACATAGCTCTTATCTGCAGTACAATCTTAAGCTTTGATCAGGTGCAGTGACATAACTAGAGGTTTGAGCCAGGAAGAAACTTAGCTGAAAGGAGCCCACTGGCTAACACTCAGAAAATAGTTAAGAAATCATAACAAATCCGGTATTAAACGCAGAACCGTTGCTAAAGTTTTCAATAGGGAGGCTTTGCGTTTGTGCGGGGGGGCTTGACATTCTAATAATTGACAAAAACTCCACTGATTTATAGTGTTTCACGTTTCAATTTGGGGGGCTTGGAGCCGGCTAAGCCCACCAAAGCCCCCCCGTTTCGACGGGACTGATTGAACGGCTATGCAAAATATACAGAAACCCGAAATCACCGGAAAACACGCCGAAAAACGCAAAAAACAACAATCTGCTGAAGCAAAAAGATTAGTAAATATCAAAACACAAGTTAGGTAGGGTCCCGATTTTTACATTTAGTTTGGCAGGGGGGCGGTTCGCACCCCTGCCACCCGTCAGTTATGCCACTGATCAGGAGCATTTCAAACACGAACAGCCACAAGTTCTTTTGATAGAGTCACACGTTATAATCGGTACGATTCAGCAAACGCATGACGCAGCCAGCGTGCTTTGAGTATATCCACACAATAGTTGGCATGCGGCTTGACCAACCCTCATGCTGAGGTTCATGGAAACTCGTTGGAAGACTCTGGCGTTATTACCACGAAAGTTGAATAAAACTAAATTTCAAAAATAATAATTAAGACAAATTTTTGACGAAGTTTAATCGAAACGATCATATACCGGCCATTGACTCTATGCGTGCCACAGTTTGTTGGAGGCCCCCTTGGATCTTGAGGCCCTAGGCTTAAGCCTATATAGCCTATAGGTAAATTCGACCCTGGCGATCACTATGCGTCGTTAACAAAGGCGCGAGATTAAAGAAGATAGGTACCTGTAAATTGCCAGTGGTACCATGACTGAAAACACTACTGCAACCAAGAAATTAGTTGTTCCTGAGAGGATATATCGACAACTGGTTATTTAATCGCTTACTTCTAAGCCGTTTGTATCTGAAAATGTTCCCAGTTAAAATTAATTTCTAATTACAGTATATCCAATCAGTCGGCGGGATTTATCATGATCGCTAACGCCGGATTAGGCTAACCATTAAGGTGCGTTTACACTAGCGGTTTTCGCGCTTTGCAAGCGTTGAAGCGTTTGTTAGTTTTATTGTGGCTGTGGAAACGCGACGTTAGGCGCTTCAAGCGCTTCAGCTGCTTGACTGGATCCATGGAAAACGGATCGCATGCAGCGCTTGGCGCGCGTTGTGAGCAGCGGAAGCTGTGGTGAACTTGATGTCCAGGTAGGTCTAGGACAGTCTCAGCCTGTATCAGTCAACTGATAAAAGATACGTTTCGTGTGAAATGATCGGTTGTGGTTGTTTGGATTATTTATGCTTAATGGTGGATTTATAAAGGATCTGGACCTTGTGTCTGAACTAAACACTTGAGGAAAAGTAATAATAATAAAGTGCCAACTGCTGAAAATCATTTCCGAGCTCTTGCATTAATTTTTTTTTCATAAATTTTTTTCATCATGTCGCACCGATCAGAAGTTCGTTGCTACACTATGGGAAAGCCAAGAGATTCCTTATTTTATTACACCTAAATTCTGCTGCTTAATAGCATCTCAAAGAAGAGTAACTTTATCTGGGTTATCTTGTGCAAAGTAAAGAACTGCATGATTTCTGTTACACAAGCTTCAACTGTATGCCATGGCTTAGCATGCATTACACAAATCTGACTAGCCTTGGCATATGCAGTCACAGATTGCAGTGCAGATGTTGGCTTATCTCATAGTGTATTTAGTCTAGGCTAGGGTTACCATATCTGATGAGGTGCAATTCCTGACAGATTTATGTTAGTCACTGTAACCAATTTTTGCGACGAATACACTTCTATTATGGTATAAATTCCGGATGCATCCAAAGCACATTGCCACCGTCGCTTTCCCGTGTGAATAGGACAAATACAGTACAAAACAAAAACAGCAAAACTTAACTTCATCTTCTATTTTACATCTCGTTGTGGCAATATAATTTGTCGCTTTACTTGATCAGGAAGCTCCACTTACTGCTTTGCACTGTTTATCAGAAATGAGATGTGATTTTAAATCCGCGATACCATGTATGAAACCGAGATGCATGTTCCTGGTTTACAAACTAAGCATTCTGCTTCCCATTCATTTCTACCTTTCCGGACACATGGATGTATTGCCGTCATCTCGTCAGTAAATTTACATTTTTGCTTAGCTATTTTTAATAGTAAAAAATTACAAACTTTAATCTTTAGCACTTAGTAATTCTTACTGTAAAAACATTGCGGTAAGATTTCATAAAAGGCATTATTCCAAAATCCCGGACCTTGAAGCACTTCTTAACATTTCTCCCTGACGCATATTTGGCCACTAAGATCCCGGACATGTCCGGGAAAAACCTGACGTATGGCAACCCTAGTCTAGGCTAGGCTGTCATTGCCCTGTTCAGCTTATAATATGGGCCAGTTATAATTTATTGAAAACTACCCGCCTATTACTAGAATGTAGGTTGTGCACCAATGCTTATAAAAGTTGTATAAATCAACTAAGATCAATTGTTTAAATTAATAAGTCACCTTAAAGATGAAGTCGTATTTATGTGTAAAATTGTGCAAGTTTCAGCATAAATTATACTGTAACTGAAATAGTAAGTGTGAAAAAGCATGTGTGGTATGATCTTAAGGTTGCTCTATTTGTAATGCAATATGCAATACATGTGCTGTGAAACAATGATGTTTATTTTACTGCCAAGACCATCTACCAAGGTTTGTTGGAAGTACTATTTCAGGTCATGATGTTGCATTTATTTCAGAAAGATTTCATGCCAGTGTGACTACAGTACTAGCATGATTGCTGCAGGCTGCTGTGTTATCATAAGGTCAGCTTTTCGGGCATAAATGGTGCATGTGTTCATTTTCAAGCTAAAGCAAGGTATGATCCACGTATTGAGATGCCACTTTATTGCTGTCTTTAGCAAATCCTCGTTGGCTTGGCCTACACCTGCATCAACTGACCTACGCCTTTGTCGTCACAAACGTCCTCGTCTCATATATGCGAAAGACGCGTTGCAAATGCAGACTATGCTGTTGAAGGACGGAACGCTCTGCACGCGCTTCAGAAGCATTTCTAGTGTAAACCCACCTTTAGGCTGCTAATGAGGCTACAGCCTTAGGAACTGGAAAAATTCGGCCCTCAACTTTTTCTGATTGCTTGTTTTTATTACAAGTAGCTACCGAAACCCCTCCAAAAATTTAATTATAGGTCCTTCTATAGTAAACAGCCTTACGCCTACCTTTAATCCAGCCATAATGATCGCTGCCTGAAGTGTACAGCCACCATGTTAAATCTTGTGCATCGTAAAAGGCAATGGTGAGCTTCAGCAAATTCGTACGTGTTCTAACGAATCTGTCGGACCGGTTTTTGATTGACTTATACATTAATATCAAGTTACCCCTCGATGCGCTATATGCAAGGCTGAATGATATTTTTAGCATGCATTTCGAAAACAACAATTTCCAATCATAAATTGCGATCAATATTTTAGGAGCTAGACTGCAGCACGTGGCAACAAAAAGATCAAAGCTTGGGCTATATCACACCAACAAAGCATGCTACTTTGGAGAGAAACAGTTTCGAGCACCAGCTCTGGTACGAAGTAAAAGATCCCTTCCTTTTTACGAACAAAAAGACGATAGGAATTTTCACATAGCAAAGATTCAGACAAACGAGTATAAGGTGTTTACGTTAGAGTCCTGCACAGGTTGACACTTTTTGTCCGCTCTCGCAAAATTGGGAAATCTTGTCCCCTTCTGCCCCGCATTCGCAGGCTTCTAACCCGCACCGCACGCCTTATTTCGTTACGTGTTCGGCTGCTGAGCAACAAAAGACTAGGGTGTTTGCATACCCCATATTTCACCCACTGAGTTAGCATACTCAACTCGTTACTCAAATGGAATTCCCATTCGCGCAGTGGCGTAGTAAGGGGAGAGGGGCTGGGGGCCGTGGTCCCGGGGCAACTCCCTTTTTGGGGGCGGCACTTTGTTGATAAAAATTCATTTTTGAAAGTTGTTTGAAAGTTCTAGTTCTTTGTTATTTTTAAAAAATAAATTTATGAAAATTTTAAAAGTTCTGACCAGTTTCAATTGATGTGTTTAGAAGCCTAAAAAATCACGATACATGGCTGTGGAGTGAGCAAATTGATGAAAACTTTGCTCAAAAGTCTGGGTCAAATCCAATGTGGTAAAGTGCCTCAGTGTGTTTGTCTTGAAATGCCTCAGTGTTTGTCTTGAAATCAAGGATTTTTTAACACACTTATTTGGGGTGCAATTGTACCCCATTCCCTACACCTTCCTCGCCAGACAAAGCTATTTCGGCCATCCCAGTCAAACTTCCTTTGAACAAAGGAAATAGATGACACTCTTCGGCAGACCAGCAAATGTTAGGGCTCCGGTAGTTCGCAGTTTAAATTTCCCCTCCTCTCAAAATCTAATAAAAAACGCTTGGCATGAAATCACGGTAAATAGTCAAGGCTAGCTTGATCCTTTTTCTCATATCGTTGGTTCCTCAGTAACGCCCCAACTGCACATCCTAACATTACCTGACACCTAGCCATTAGCGAAGAAAATTTCGATGGGGCGGCGATAGCTCAGTTGTGAGTGCCCGCCTTTCAGTTGGAAGGTTGATGCCATTTTTAAGGTTTAGTGGGATATTTTCAGAAAGTGCCATAAGCTGTAGCTGCCTGGTCATTAGGTAGGCTTATCAACATTAAATTTTGGCGGTTGAAGTGAAGAACTCTGCAACGGCAATGCTGTTCAGTTTCAATACAACGGCTGTTTTTCTGCATAACGTAATGGTGTCTGAAAATGACGCTCTTGAAGCGGGGTAATGCAGTTGGTATGCTTGCGTGGATAACCTTGAGCTCAGATGGTCGGTTTGAACTGCAAGCGGAGTGAATCACAGCCATCCGATAGGCAGCATGAGTTTCGAAAAAGTTTCCAGTGTTCAGCGGTACACTTAACATTTGCAGTCATAGACAAATTTATTTCAACAAGAAAAGCTTAGAAAAATTGTTGCTCTCATTTTGATGAATTTAGGACAAGAACAGGGACGCCGGAGAATGGCTGCATGACGGGGGCGTTGCCCACCATGCCCTTTCACAAGGGGGACAACGGAGGAGGATGTGCCTTTTTATATAGCAGATAATTTCATGGTTTATCAAGATCGATTTGAAACAAATTTATTGCAGCTATTCGTGCATCCGGAAACTTCGGAATGGTTTTCTATAATTTCTGATATTAGTTTTGAGGTCAACATTACTGCTGAACAGAAACAGGCATAATTGGTAACGATTTTTTTGTACGTTTGCGTTGCCCTTAACTCTTTTACTGCCCCCCCCTGCCCTACCGCTGTTCCGGCGTCCCTGGCAAGAACCTTAGCCTGAAAACCCAACGCAAAGGTGAACGATATGTCTAGATACGATTTGTGTAGCTTTTATTGAAAAGGGCGTTAATCGAAGTGGTCGCGCAACTTGGCAACGGCTGCACTGAATAAGGTTGTTCAACGCAATTACCGTCGAACGTAAGACTTTGTAATCACTGCTGAGCAACCAAAAGGCCTATGTCCCACCTGGCATGGTTTGGTAATCAGTTTTCAAAATAGACGGCTGTTGTAACCAGTCTCGTCGCCACGGGGGTTTTGATGGAATTAGCCCCGCAAACAAAGCTCCAATTCCCAATGTGAAACACTGTAAATCAGTGGATGTTTTGCAAAATTTGAGAATGTCAATCCCCCCTGCCCTACCGCTGTTCCGGCGTCCCTGGCAAGAACCTTAGCCTGAAAACCCAACGCAAAGGTGAACCATATGTCTAGATACGATTTGTGTAGCTTTTATTGAAAAGTGCGTTAATCGAAATGGTTGCGCAACTTGGCAACGGCTGCACTGAAAGGTTGTTCAACGCAATTACCGTCGAACGTAAGACTTTGTAATCACTGCTGAGCAACCAAAAGGCCTATGTCCCACCTGGCATGGTTTGGTAATCAGTTTTCAAAATAGACGGCTGTTGTAACCAGTCTCGTCGCCACGGGGGTTTTGATGGAATTAGCCCCGCAAACAAAGCTCCAATTCCCAATGTGAAACACTGTAAATCAGTGGATGTTTTGCAAAATTTGAGAATGTCAATCCCCC
>Ga0210059_1003048_pt1 | contig 26613 bp, 13 predicted proteins | sample Ectturendosymbi2_FD_188042 | JGI IMG/M metagenome (GOLD analysis project Ga0210059, IMG submission 188042) | Ecteinascidia turbinata endosymbiont from Florida, USA - Sample 2 (SPAdes) (version 2) | ecosystem: Host-associated > Tunicates > Ascidians > Unclassified | place: Key West, Florida... | reverse complement strand
GTACCGACAGATTAACAAACTACTTAACCTGCTGTGACTAGACCCAACTTCACAAAACTTCGTCGATGACCACCAGTGTACGATGATAGACTAAACGCAATATCTCAGTCATATGTGAGTTCTGTGTATCTTAGTGTACAAACGTTTTAATGAACTGGATATGAATTACAACGACTAAGGCTCTAACGTACTTGGGATTTTTCGAAAAAGTTCGCAAGATCGTTGACATTTGTGTTACCAGAATATAAGATATCAATTTTCTCATTACAGTAAACCTATACCGTTTTCACGAAGGCTCTGGTGCGTTGCCATCTTTAAGTGCAGCCTTACTTTTATGAAATGCTTTGCAGCGCAACCTTTCTAGTCATACCAGCGAGGTCACTAAGGCGAAACATAATGATGTGACGTTGAACGCTGTACATTCAAGTGAAGTTATCCTTTTAAAGGCGGAGTAGGTCTCTTTCTGAAAGTCATACACAGACCATTGACAGCTCCCCTTGCTGTAAAACTCGCCCCTCCAGTGGCCCCCCCAAATGAAAATGTCTGGCTCCGCCCCTGGTTAGCAATCATATTCTTGGGAATGTAATGTAATTGTAGATAACCAATATGCCGTTACATGTTTTTTTAATCATAAAAAATAATACTGGCACAACTTCTTGTTGTGCTGCTATCTATGATAAAGCCTAAGCAGGGACTTGTTTTTAGGTTTTAAGGTATTTGTGACCCGATCCACCTTCTCTGAAACATAGCATTTTTGAAGTTGTCATTGTATGGGTTTCGGCAAAACGTGTCATTGAATTTCACAGTTGTGGTAATTGCACTGCTGGATGTTTATGATAGGCATACATTATTCGTCAAAAGCATCCGGCATTTGCATCTGGTAAATCTGTTCCTGAATTGATATTTATTTCAAGAATTGAAACGTCTTTTACATGTTTATGTCACTTAAAAGTTGGAAGTGTATAGAGCTACATCAACAAAAATTGGTTAAGTACTTCCAGGTGCGTATGGAAATTCTGATATCAGCTGCACATGGGAAGGGTCCGTACTCATTCCCGTTACAAGGAATACGAAGTGGTTCGATAGTGCACTTCGTGTTCCTTGTAAAGGGAATGAGGGGAAGAGTACGGACCCTTCCGGGTCACTGGCAGTGAACCTATATTAATTGCATAGATAAAGGTTATTTCGACATTTTCGTTCAATGTACACTAGAGTAGAAAATCAAGTTCCACAAAGGTATGTGGAAGCAAATAAATTAAATAACGCGCAATGTTGTCGTATTTGGTAAGTTTAAATGAAAGCTTCGCTAACCTGCAGGGAAAAATACGTCCCAACACAACCGCAATAAATACCACTTTCACTTTGATTAACACACTATACTGTATTAGTCTGTGTAAAATAAATTGGCCTTAATATGGAAACAAGGCATGTACTGTAATTATAGTGAACCAAGCTTGTGTTGCCAGCTGATAGATTAGGTCACAGTGAACAGTTTGGAACTGTAGTTTTGGAACTATAGCAATCCTCTTATCAAATCATCACGTGACGATACTCATATGTAGTCTCAGTTCCTGCCAAATGTCAGATACAATACCTGGCCAGTGAAGCGTGAATGACGGTATAGCCTACGCGATGGTACAACAAGTGTTGAACGGCGCAGCAGTACACTTCAAATTTACTGATTGCTGCGGACCTCCAGTAAAAGCTTAGAAGACCCAGGTTGAGAAGCAGTGCTTTAGCGTAGGCTGCATAAAATAATCTTTGTTTTGCTATTATCCTGTTTAAATATTTATCAAATATATTGATAAGCACATGAATAAAGATCTTCATAACTTGCAGCAAAACTTACAGTTCACTCCAGTGGGGAAACATACCATCAGTGTATGATTATTTGCATATCGCACATACAAGGATATCTATAATGCCTGAATATCCCTGGGCACATATCATCAATGCATTGGTATTCAGAGTACATATCACCAGTGCATTATTATTTGCATACAGTAGGTTACATATCATATCATCAAAGCACGACTTCGTTTCACCTGCAACTCTGAGTGACGGCTTGAAACACGTAAAATCAACACTCTCTTTCTCACGAACTTCTTTATACGTGGTTGTTTGATTATGTGAATAGTATGTAGGCGCATTGCGTAGATTTTGCCAGCTAGTCTGCGATAAAGTTACGAATGCTTGAGAAAAACCTGTATAGTGAGCAGGGATGTAGTCAGGGCCGGCCCTAGCAGGTGCGGGGCCCAATGCAAGACCTGGGCGTGGGGCCCAATGCAAGACCTAAGCGCGGGGCCCCTCTGAGCAGTGATTTTATGACGTCATCGTGTTCAGTCAACCGTGTTATGATCGTGGTAAAGCGCAGATATGCAGTAAAGCACTAACTCGAGAATTGAGCACCTTTGCTAACGTTCGAGAGAAAATTCGCTAGTTCTGACGAGAGCGTTCTTTGTTAACAATGAAATTTGTATGGCGTTTCCACTGAATTCTCAAGCGCAAGGTGTATCTGGCAAAAGTGAACATTCTACCCAAACACCATGGCGCGGGGCCCCAGAGGCGAAGGGCCCAATGCAGCTGCATCGGTTGGATCGGCTTAAGGCCGGCCGTGGGTGTAGTTGGGCTGGAACGCATTCCCACACTTTTTTCATAGTAACCTGATTTGAAGATGTGTATTTTTAATACTCAGATTTCCTGTATGTAGCTCCAGACATCAAGCAAATGAATAAATGACAAGCTATCCCTTGTGTAGCACCCTAAAAAATGTGAATATTTTCGTTTGTACTGTAAATGAAAGTGAATACTTCATTAAATCTGATTTGAAAATGAGTTTGAAGTGCCGTTGAAAATAGCTAGTTTTTTGGGTGCCTTTCCACACTTCTTTTTTAGCACTACACACATGATCGAGAGTATTTGTGCCAGTGCCGGATTAAAGTAGCGCGGGGCCCTAAGTTTAAAAAACATCTCAACAACTGCTAAATCATAAAGTAAGTGGGCAAGGCATCCGTGTTACTATAGCCTTACTCCCTGCATGCTTTCTCCAGTTTGCATCGTGACGTGACAGTCTTGAGCAGTGATTTTCAACCGGTGTTCCGCGGAAAACTAGTGTTCCGTGAAAGATCGTCAGGTATTCCGCAGGAAATAAAAGTTAACAAACGAGAACGATTGAGAAGTGTTGAGGAAGAACTTCGTGTTTGTCTTTCTGCAATTCCTGCCCGAATATCAACTTTGTGCTCATCTAAACAGGCTCAAATATCGCATTGAGAAAAATTAAAAGTGAATAAATTGTTACTATGTTGTTTATTTTATTGCGTGAAAATAAAATTTTGTTTGGTGTTCCCCAAAATTTTTTTATTGCATAAAGTGGTCCGTGATGCAAAAAAGGTTGAAAAACACTGGTCTTGAGTGTATCGTGCTGACCGCCAGTGTTGCCAGATGGTTGTGACCTAAATCTGGTAAATGGTGTCACAAAAATTGCTAGATTCTGCTGAAGGTCTTCACACAATTTTTCAGCTAAAATCTGCTAAAAGCAGTGAAATTCTGTTAAAAAGCTGTTATTAGAACATAATTAAAAGAAACCTATAAACTTATACAATGTATTAATTTTTCGTCTTGCACTCGGTCTCAATAAGCGTGATATGGGCTGGAAATGCCGATCTTGGCCAACGCACTTTTTGGCCAACAATTTTCTTTCAGTCAACATTTTGAGAAACGTAACTGCAGCTTACTTCGTTTTTTGTATGACACACAGTTCTTGACGGTATCTTTCAAATAGTTGCATGATTTTACACAGTAGAACAATGCTCAGCGATAAACAAGCTGAGCACTGCTTCAGTCCTACAACTTTCTAAGTCTGGTCTTTGTAACTTAAAACTTTGTATTACATTTGGGAACATGCAAAAAGTTCTTTATTCTTATCTGCTGAGTGCTTTTGCTGCCAGTTATGCCTTTTAAGCTTACAATATTTCGCTATGATTGTATTATTGCAAACTTCGCAAAAGGCTTTTCTTGAATCAGCAGGATAGGCCGTAGGCACTAAGCCAACTTTTAAGTTCTGAATCTTGCAACCATATATGTCGAAAGTTTTGTCAGCTTTGGTTTACCATGAAGTATTTTACCAGACATTACTGTTTACTGGTGTAGCTGAACGACTTGGAAATATCGTGCCGTGGGATAAAAACATATTCTACAAATGCTGTCTTTAGCCCAACGCGCTCACTAAGCACACAAAAAAATCATTTAGGATTCATCAAGCCATCTAATTACTTGTTATTATGATACGATTTTCTGCTTGAAGCAGCTTGCTTGCATCATAATAAAAATTCCAAATAATTGCAAGCAGCTGGTTGTGCTTTGTCCTGGTGTTATCCAATTAATAACGTCATAAAGAAGTACATTTTTTATGAAGAAGATATACAAGTTTTCATCTTGAAAAACTGTTGAAATAGGTTTTTGGTCTGGAAATTTGTTGCCTGTTATACCTGCCAAACGGTTGGTAAAACCCTGCTAGAAAATCAGCTAACTGCTAGATTGAAAATTTTACAGCTAACAGTGAGAAAATCCTGCAAGATTTAGCAGCAAATCAGCTAAAATGGCGACACTGCTGACCGCAATCTTATGCCTTTTACTACGTAAACTGTACAAAAAGAATCAAACAAGAATTTCTGGACACAGACAGCTTTTAATTCAAAACCTTCGCTTACTACTTATGGCAAACTTAACAAAATTCTGACTTCTTAGACTGAAAAAAATCTTGTATATAATGTAATAAATAAGATTTATTACAGAAGAGCGCGGGGCCCGTAGCAATTGCTACATTTGCTACCATTGTTAATCCGGCAGTGGGCACTGATTTGTGCATCATTGCAAGGATCGGTTTGCTGCAGTTGTCGTAGCCAAGTATTTCATAACAAAGAAGCACGTGCAGCCAGGTGCAGATAAGTTGATGTTTTTTCCTTTGAATCATGCTTCCTGTCATGTAACATGTGTTAGTTGTGAAAAGGCGTTACATTTTTTTCTAGTTCACAAACATGCACCAATTAGACAACGTTATACTCGACAAGAAAAAAAATATACACAACATTAAAAAAACACAGGAAAATACAGAACACGGGAGACATTACGCAAAACATCAGATGCAAACAAAAAATTGAGCAAGCAATCTACCCCCAAATCACAAATAGCAAATGAAAGTGGACCATGGCAAACATGAACAAAATAATCCCATGACATTTCAACTGAACAACATATATTATAGAAACGTAAATGTTAAATCTTATACATAATAATCATTCACACAGATGATGGTAGGCAAGCAACGCGTGAAGAGTTGAGGCATGTACAGCTGAGCAGGTGATTCATGCACGTAGGTGAGAGAAGTAAGGGGGATACAAAGTCATGTGGCAGAGAGAAATGCAATAAACACAACAATTCAGAAAAAAGGTCAGGGTAAAAACAATGCTAATCAGCATAAATCAAGAAGGTTTAATACAATTACATTTTTTGCAGTGTTTCTTCATGTTAGAACAATGATTGTATATTGCATTCCTCACTCCTGACTAGAGAAATTGTCAGATGTGTCGCAAAAACAATGCGTGTGTAGCACACTGAAGCCGATGTGCAGCGCGATTCATCGCGCAAAATCAACACCGCATCAACCAAGACGCCACGGTGATGAACTCAGACTGTCGCAGCACCGCACCTTCTCGTCTGTGCAGCAAGTCAAGCGAGACCATGCGGAGGCAGAGCGTAAAAACATTTGCTTCAGGGAGTTTTAGCTTTCGATGCTGGCTTTGACGTTCTCACCAACTGGCAAAATGCCGCTGCCATTGGTTACAGCTAGCTTCTGAAATAGGCAGTGCTCCTAGTATTTCGTGCGCCAATTGTTGCTCACAGAGAATGACTGAGCCAAGTCGAAAGTACAAAATTAACTTTTCTGGATGTAAGACGTCTGCATAAGGATGCTGCAGGCGCTTTGTAAGTTAAAGGCTGGGTTCTGTAAAGCAAGAAGAGCCCGGTGAATGTAGCAAAGTAGGTTGAAGCACGGCTTCTGTCAAAAGTAAGTAAAGCGATTAGTTGCCTAAATCAGGAAAAGAAACTCAGCAGTGCTATTTGTTTATGTTTAAATCACTAACTGTAACTACCATTGTTATTCTGATTCTGCAAAACTATCTTTGTTGGTTACGTTTTCACAAGAACAGCTTTTTTGTTTTTAAATGTTTTATAAGATATCCTACAGTTTGAGCTGCGAACAAATGACCTGACTAGTAGACAACCATAAGCCTATGTGCAGTACGATAACGAATGCTTTGATGTCTGTTCTGCCTTTAATATTTCCCATTTTAAACCTGTATCGTAGGTAGATTTAAACCGTTTTTGTGAGAATTATGCCACAGTGCAGTGGTGTTGATCGTAATTGCCACTCTATGCCTCGTACTTCACTATACAAACTCGCTTTCCGTAAAACTTGCGCACAGGGGCGTAACGAAGGGGGGCAAGGGGGGAACATTTCCTCGGGCGCCGAATCACTGCAGGGGGCTCCTAAAAGTCCCAACAATGTCACAAGTACTTTCTTCAGTACAGTACATTTACTTCCGAAAGACCTCGGGCTTGAACATGGGGGCGCCAAACTTGCTTCTTGCCCCAGACGCCACCTAACCTCGTTACGTCCCTGCTTGTACAGCTGTAAATTCGTCTTATTTAACTGTAGGATGTTTTCATGCACACTTCAGTCTCACGTTTCTATACATTTCAGGATGGAATATCCATTTATCAAAGGTAGCTGTTCCTTTGGCATGGCAAACTTTTATAGAAAAGTACATGTTTCTTGCAACCAGTGACATTGAATTAGCAATCTACCTGTGCAAATGTGCAGACTCATCATGATTGGAAGGCTTTATAAAGGCCAATTCAAGAGGCGTTTTATGAAGTTTATGAGTAAAGTAGCTGTTCTTGTTGTTTTCATACTCGCTGCTGTGAAAACGCTAAGCGTATTTCAAATCGCACCTGTAGACGACTTCTCGAATAACATTGATGATGTGATGCATGTCTCGGAAAGGTGGACTGAAAATAATTTCCAACGTAAAGGTAAAAGCATGCTGGACTTGAATGCATTTAAAAATTTGTTTAATTTCACTTTTAGATGAATTTTCTCCTGGCATCAAGTTTTTGAGTTTTTACCAGCAAAATTCATGGAACACTGTAATTCACAAACAGTCATTCAAACCAATCTCAGGAACTTTTCACAGATACCAGTGCTTTGCAAGTGCATGAACCACAGTGGTGGAGTGTCGGTGCTTGGTCTCGGTCGTGAGACTCTCCCTGAAATAGGCGTCGCTAGGAGCCACAGGGGTCGTTCTCCCTATATATATAATGTACCAAAATACACAAACAGCAAACAGACTTTGGTTTTTGTAAACGTTGGGACAGGGTTTGCAACTCAAGCACGTAAGTTACGATTTTATCTGGAATTTACACCTTCTTTGGTGCAAAAATGGCAGTGAAATTTGTCCGAAACAAGGTGTTTCTCGTGAAATGGAAGGAAGGCTCCCGCAGCTCATTTTGCTCCGCATTTATGGCTTACACTTAAAGGACGTGCTTTGATTTATTTTATACAAATTGGTTGTTCACATAAAGTTTATTTAAAATAATAGTTCAGTGACAGAAGAAAGCACATGGCGCAACCTAAACGTAACATTCGTAAAAACATGTCTCTCCGGAAACCCAAGTCAGTGTACACTGCAAGTGGCAATACACTGCAGCAGGTGGAGAAGTTCTTAGGATGACATTCACGGGTGACGGAATACGGAACAAGGAGATTGATGCACGGATTAATAAAGCAAACGCAGTTCTGCATGAGCTTTATCGTTAGGTGATAACAAAATAGAGCTTTCAAACACCACAAAACTGTCAGTTTTTAAATCGGTCTTTGTTCCGATCCTCACCTGTGGTCATGAATCTTAGGTGGTGACTGAAAGAATACAATAGTATCCCAAATGCATGAAGCAGAGATGGAATTTGCGAAGAGTTCACGGCGTGACACTTCGCGACAAAGTGCGCAGCTGTGAAATTCCTAAAGCCCTGAATGTCGAGCGACTCTGAATCTGTAGATCCCAGCTACGTTGGTTCGGCCATGTGTCCAGAATGTCCCACGAAATATCTGCAAGGCGCGTTCTGTTGGCTACACCCACGGGAAAGCGGCCCAGTGGTCCATTAAGGGTTGATCAAGGATCAAGAGGGATGACTGCATCTCCGACCTTGCTTGGTCCCGTCTTAGTGTGGAGCAGCGGAGCTATCTGAGATTGCACAAATCCGTGAGACATTTGGAGTCCTCCAAGGGCGACTGCCCCCGCGAAACTCCCCCGAGGAAAAGAGGGAACGAAAATGAACGAATGAATGATGTAGCAGGCTGCGAGCAAAGGCGCAGCCAGGAGGCGACGGACCCTAATTTAAACGAACGAATTCGCGATCCTTATGTAAGACTTCAACGCACACGTTAGAAACGACGCTGGGGTACGGAAGGGTGTGATTGGCCGATATGATGATGCTGAAGTATGTGACAACGTGAGGCTCCTGCTGCAACTGTGCTGTTTACACAAGTACACCTGATGCAGAGATTCGTCTTTGGGTCAACGGTCACTCATTGATTTCTTCATAGTTTCAGGTGACTTGTTTCAAACAGTGTTAGACGTTCGTGTCAAAAGTAGTGTAGAACTTTCGACCGATCATCACCCTAGCAAATATAAAGTGGGAGACCTTGGTGAATAAAAATGCAAGAAAGGCCTTTGCATACAGCGTATCGCCCTTGTTTCGAGAACTCCAACAATGTACAGCGGACGCCGAGGTTGAGTAGCAAAAGTTTCATCTGCTGTTCGGGTATTTGGACGGAAACGACTCGATGTGGCGAATAATAGCAAAAAAGTAACCCGTAGTGGAACCAGGAGGTGAGAGATGCTGTTCGGGCAACAAAAGTAACCTACAAGGTTTATTTGCAGAACAAAGTCGAATGTTATCCTCATAGGCACTACGTTGAGCCGGAAAAGCCCGTAGTAATCATGGTGAAAAAGTCTGAAATGCAATATTGAGAGAATTTCATACATAATGTTTACTCCAATTACCAGCAAGCCAATAAGTATTCTGGCAAAACATCCGTCTTCACAGCAAAGTCGATTCTTTGCGTTCGCGGTGCGATGTGCGGGAAATTTCGCAGCCTTCACGGTGACAAATTCCAAGATGCAATCTTGTGACATTTTTGGATATAAACTGGATTCTAATCACTGGTATGCCAACAAAGTATTCTGGCAAACTGTACGGCGTCTTCGCAACAAAAGATCCAATATTGCTGAACACATCTGAGACCAAAATGGTGTCTTACTCAGCAATGATGGGACATCCTTGGCAGATGAGGAGAGTATCTCAACGATCGTTTGAATCCATCCTGAAATGCTGAAGCCTTGAATCGAGGTGTTCATTGGCTGACTGGTGTGTGTCACGTGTCCTGGTGTTCTGGACGGGCACCGAAAGATTGGCTAACTGAGGTGATGATACCATACACAAGAAGGGTGACAGGAGAGAATGCACAAACCACGGAGGCAACTCTCTCTTTGCCCTCGGTGAATTGTATGTCAAGTGAATTGAAAAAAGATGCCGCGAAAGAATTGAACTAACGCAGGAAGAAACCCAGGTTTCGCCCCGTTCGTAGCACTACAAACTAAATGTTCTCTCTCCAGCAAATTTTCGAGAAATCTTGGAAGTATGCCAAAGATGTCTACACATTTTGTTGAGCTCGAGAAAGCATACAACCGGGTTCCTCGTGACAAGCTTTGGGAGTGTTGCGGGAGCACAGGCGTAGCCAGGGGTACTTAATGCACCCCCAATTTCTAGCATATCTTGTTGTTTTATGCTTTGAGAGACGGTGTCCCAAACAAAATACTGTTGCTCGCTTAAAGTAAAAAATTTGGACTGGCTACGCTGCTGTGCGGGAGTACGGTGTTGACGGCTGCCTGTTACTGGCTCTCAAATCAGTGTTCTCCTCAAAAGTTTGTGTGTGTCGGCGGATCGCTACCATTCACCGTGGGTGTTGGTCTCCGGAAGGGTATGTGTTGGCACCAACGGCTCTGTATTCAAGTAACTAGTCTCCACCCAGACGGCTGAGTTGAGTCCATCAGCGACTGTTTTTAATATTGAAAGTTGAGTTCACGTAACACTACGCATCCTCAGTCCTAAAATCTGCAAGCAATGCTTACGGGTGAAAAGTTGAAAGGCTAAAGTAAGAGCAGAGAAATCAACAAACTCAAGACCATGAATAAATCAATACACAAGCTGCTACACGTAACAATGGAAAAATACGTCATTCCCAATTAATTGCTTTCACTGAAACTGCAAAACTATGACGTCAGTTATCGAGCAAAGCAACAAACCAACACTGATAGCATCTCGCAGCTATGAGTCAAACACAAAGCTTTGGTAGAATGCGTAAGGCGTTCGTAAGGTTGGCAGCCGTACTCTCGGGAACGCCTTAATTTAAAAGCTAAAAGCTGTGAAGGGAGGTATCAACATCTCTAACTCCATGTGTGGTGAAAAAGGTTAAAACAAGTCGGTAAAACCGAATGGGGGAGTCAGTGAACAACGCAAAAGGGGACAAGAATTATTTCAAAAGTGGACAAGAACAGAAGGGGGACAAGAAAAGAAGGAAGGATCATACTTTGAGTATTAATTGTGCGTTACGTTTGCTGAGCCATTTATCTTCACCAGTATTCAGAGAGTGAAAACTGGGTTGTTTTACTAAAATAACAGTGTAAGCTTCGTGGATACGTGGTTTGTTTATGATGTCATAGAACACTGAATTGTGCCGCGATAAGGCCATTTGATCTTTGTCATCCTTATTATCTGGTTTGTTCCCAATACTTCCGATGCAATGACCATCTCGTGGAAAATTTGTTTACTGTTTAGCCAATATGCTGTTGATTACCTATCACACAAATCGCTACAAAAATACCGTAGTTTGTACATGTCAGGTTGTTGTTCAGCGGGTAAGGCTTACTTTGATCAATATTTGTGAAAAAGTTTGGATCATGGGCTTGTTATATTTTCCATGGAAACCACAAAGTACTAGTGTTCAAAAGCCCGAAAGAACTTTTCAATTGCTTTTTGTCTAGCCGGTAACGTGTTTGTAATTTGTTAGTTTTTGTCCAGTTATGGTCAGTCTTTTGTAGGTCTTCTTCGTCGTTTGAGCGAGTTGTTGCTATCCACTGCTTGGCCGCACTAGATCTCGGGGCAGGTATTGAGCAGCCAATCGATTGCCTCATCGTCCAGAAACGTCAGGCCATGCAGTCCATGTGGAGGTCGATGGATTGGACATTGGAGGACAACATGGTCGACAGTTTGTTCTTCTGCGCCACACTCATAGGTCGCAGAGGAAGCCATAACCCATTTGTACAGGCAGGAGTGGAAACGTCCGACACCGGTGCGGAGGCGGTTAAGCCGGATCCAGGCTCTTCTTGGCAGGGCCATTCCGAGGGGTGGGTGCCGGTGTTGGAATGAAAGTACGAAGTCTCATAAGGTTGTCTAACCACTCCGCCTTCCATTGGTGATCCGCCCAGTGCGCCGCACGCATGTTGTTGTTGTCAGATGAACTGATTGAGTTGTGCGGCGGCACAAATGGGTGTCTCGGTTTGAGACGACGTGCATTTCAACTCTGGACAGGTGAGCGCTGAGCGGAGCAGGTGTCCAGGCTCCATGGCACGGCGTGCTAGAGACAACGTGGCTCCGTTGCGACAAAGCTCAGCTGGATGCCCGCGAGGATAGGAATGTTGTCCGCTGGTGTAGGACGCAGGCATCAAGTCACAGTTCACAAGGCGTCGTTGATGGCAAGGTCAATAAGGCGGGTATGAGCACTGCGGCACCAGACAAGAGTGCAGTACACGGCGGTTGATGGACCAGGGCTAGGGTGGCTATTCGCAGCGTTGTTGCTCCAGCACCCCGGCTAGAACCAGCAAGCCGCCTCAGGTGCAACGCGTGATGTCAGCTTTTTGCGAAGTGATTCGAGGTATGGGCGATACGTGAGCGACCTGTCCAGCATTACTCCGAGGTATTTGGGTTCGGAGCAGAAGGGTAGGGTTTCGTTATTGTGGTTAACGTTTAGCTCACGCTTAGCTTCCTTGTTGTTGAGGTGGAAGACTGCCGACATCGTTTTTGTAGTGCTGAGCTTTAGCTTTCAAGTTTTGCAGTGCTGAGCCTTAGCTTTTGTTGGTAATAATTGCCTTCGTATTTAAGCTTTTTTCTCGTTCTGATAGAGCTAGCTGGCGGGAGAAAGATGTAGCCCAAACCTGAGGGTCATCTTTCCTGTCGCATTTTAGGGGGCGTAGACTTTCTTCCCAATATGGTGCCATTGCTATCATGTCGATTGTCATGTCGAAAGGAAAGTTTGATTGGATCGCTTTTTCTTTGAGTTGGTTTAAGCTGGTGAGGTAATCTTCTTTCCTTTGTCTGCAGCCTTGGCTACAGTGCAAGTTGTTAATGTCGCCTTACAGCCGTATATTACCCATAAAAAGCAACAAGCGAGAGGCCCACGCCGAACGAAAGTACCTTTCTGGCCTCCTGTCATGTAAAAATGGCTTCAGACGTTGTGTGCGACAGATTATACAGTACGTAAGAATAGCCCATTACAACGCCATAAAAAGAGAATGCTCGTTATGATTCATTTCAACCCTTTGTGTTGCAACGCATTTCCCTGCTTCTATTGGAATGCTTCTGTAGAGATCTTTAGTGATCGGCATCGTAAAAAAACTGTGTTGAACAAAATCAAAAATGCAAATACGATTGCTCAGGAAAATACTGCAAATAGTCCTAACTCCTCAAATTTTAGGACCCCCAAAATCGGGGGGCCTAGGGTGAAACCTTTTTAGTTTAAATGGTGAATCCGCGCCTGCTTGCAATTTCCTCTGGCTTACTGTCTGTTAAGTAGATGGAGAAAAAGATTTTTGGCTGAGCACCTTGTGCATTTTTGTCACCTTCAGTTTACGTTGTAATCCGCACGTATAGTCACGGACGTCACAAGGCTAGGTGGCTCCTGGGGCAAGAAGCAAGTTTGGCGCCTCCATGTTCGAACCTGAGCTCTTTCGGAAGTAAAAGTACTGTATTGAAGAAAGTATTTGTGTCATTGTTGGGACTTTTCGGCGCCGCCCGCAGTGATTCGGCGCCCGGGGATTTGTGCCCCCGTGTTGCGCTCCTGCGTGTAGTTTTATAAACGGTCCGTACACTTACATTTTTCGAAAAACGTAAAATCTCCCTTTGGGTACAATGTCGTCCACACTGGGAATCTCAGTAAGGCGCGTGCTTGCAGGTATTGTAAATGCATCACGCTGTCTTTGTTTCAGACTGCGCAATGCAGTTTAAAAATCCAGTTCTAGTGTTGAGCATATTGCTAAATTGCTCAGACAATCTCACTGCTTCAACTTGTATCTGTTTTCTCTTACTCAGATTGTGTTTCCAACCAACTTGTGATGCCCATTTCGGTACAAACCATGGTTTTGCGCCAATAAAACCTAAGTAGACCTTTCGCTTGAACTTTTCACAAAATTTCATAGGACGGGTATAACGTTTAAAGGAGGAAAGAATGCACCTTTTAGCACTGGCCAACTACAATGCACTACTGGAAGCGAACCATTTTTAATTCTGTTTATATATTGCACAAAATACAAACTTTTATTGGTGCAAAGTACTTTGAATTGAGAATCTCAGGTATTTCTTTTGAACCTTGAAAATATTTTGTCGGTCGTGGTAGCGCATTTTGTAAGGTTTCTTTTTTCAGGCAGATTGACCTGACAACCAGAAACATTCTTTAGCTCAGCTGTTGCTCAACCATGTTTTGTGGTTTGTTATCAAATATTGTTCACCACTTTGTGTTCCTAAATTTTACATCGCTTGTTGAAGAAATGAAACATATGACTTATGTGTTGTTGACACATGTTGGAAATGTATCCTTCGACATTCCAATATTAGCATTAATAATACAGTTACAAAAGCAGTTTTACTCTTTTTTGTTTGCAGCTTGTCATTTCCCACCTGTGCTGGTCGATAAAATATTGTTTTTGTCAATCAGCGTGTACAAGTACAGATTGATAAATTGGGATTTGCAACAGAGCCCAGACACCGTTAACTGCCAAACCCATTATTATTTTAGCTGCTGACCTGTTCTTCGTATCGATATTTTTTATCGTACACTTTGCACGTTTTACGAAAGGGATGTGAAAAAGGTTGCGGCTGGCATACGTCTTGTAGTGTTAACAATGATGAAAGATCTTTTATGTAATCGATTCCTGATTACCAATTTATATATAAGTTCCATTGCCATTGATAAATTTATGTTTTAGACGGGTGTGTTTCACTCAACCCTTCAATTAATCGTAAGTCAAACACAGTTGCAGTACAATGAATTTATTAGAAGTTTTACGTTGTTCGCTCAGATTTCCCATTTTGTTTTCATTTGTAGCGTTTTACTCGTTATACGGCGCTGCTCTTTGCTTCGCGGCAGTTTGTTACGAATGTGTTGCAAACAAGTTTTTTTTTTATAGCGTTGATCATTCTGACGAGCCACAGGTCGGGATCAACATTTTTTGGACAAATCTTCAATCAGCACCCTGATGTTTTCTATCTTTATGAGCCTCTCCTTCCTTTTGGAACGAGCTGTGACGTCGAAAATGAAAGAGCGAAAGTGCGCCACCTAACTGATCTTGTTCATTGTGATTTGAAAGATCAGTACCATGTCCTGGCGCAGTCGCAATCAAAACTAAATGCAACATTAACAAGCTGGCCTTTGAAAAAATGCCTCCAAAATAATATTTGTTTCAGGTGATTATTTTATAGAAATTCAAAGCTATATTTGTAATGTTTAAATGTGATCAAGAAAATTATCGGTCGCTTCATTCCACAAATTTCAAATATTTCTAATTCCGCGTAAGAATACTGACACATGCGCGATGACGTTTTCAATAAACATAAAATACGTAAAGTTCGGACACAAGCTACTGAAATAAACTCGCAGTGAATTTGTGAAATTTGTTGATTGCTAGTAAGACTTGGTCTACGGGCACATGGTCTTGACCTATGTACTCCTGTTGTTGTAGTTTGTAGTCATTGCTAAAAATTTTAACCAAAACTGTATTACAAGCTGAAAGAATCGTGCATTCTTGAGCTTCGACAATAGTTTTAGTAAAGCGTGCCTTGCAAACAAGTGAATTTCTGTCATTACACCTCAGCATTTGAGGCTGTTGGTAATGAATCTCGAGTTCTAGTTAGTGTTGTTCTACAACAGAGACGTAAAAACTTGTAAAACACGAACTACGAACACACGTGTTTTTGTTTCACTGGCTCTACATGAGATAATAAACGTAAAATATTTAAAATATGCAACGCTACTTGACAGTTAAACATTGAGGTGTGACTTTTTACATACTGCAATTTTCTCACAGACCTTGACAGCACATATGTATGTGCGACAACTCTTTTTAATTCTATTGTAATGTAACTTTTGTATTTAAAGAGAAAAATCCAAAATCTTCTGCTCTGCAAGTTTTTGTAAGAAAGGGAAACCTGGACCGTGCTGGAATTGTGAACGAATAGAAACTGGTCGATCTGCTCGGGTGTGCAGACGAAAACAAATTGTGGCAATCAAGATCATCAGACTGTGCGATCTTGCGATGCTCAAGCATCTCTTTATGGACAAACTGCTGGATGTTAAGGTTCGGATATTACTAAGGGATTGTCCACATAGTTCGAAGTGAAAATAGGGTAATAGAAGAAGTTGCTAGAAGCTGTATCTCCGTGAAATATTGGTTTTGTTACAAAATCGTACAAAATGTGTTGTTAAATTTTTCTTTAAGTCCGGCGTGCGCCACTTTTTTGCAGAGCTTTGCAACAACACCATACCTCGCCAGCCAATTGAGCTAGAGAGCTGTTTGCACCCTCTAGGGATTTGGAAAAGTTTTTTTGTCGTTTTGGGTTTGGGGTTTTCTGTGGGTTACGTCATAATGGGGTCATGTTTTCGCCTTTTTGGCCAAGTTTACCTGGCGCTGGGCCCCAACCCAACGAGCCGTTTTTTGGCTGAAGTTTTTTTTGGAAACTAGGCTATGATTCAAGTCTTTAGAGCCCTTGATTGGCTTTCTAGCATATCTGGAGACAAAATTAATTATTATATGGCTCGAAAACCCCATTTTTGACAAATAAAACTATTTCACGAAAGGTATGACCTGCCCTCTCAGGGAAAATTTTGGCCAGTCATAGCTTGGCAGCAGATTGAGCTAGAGAACTATTCAAACCCTCTTAAGGGTCGTGAAGTCTTGTAGTTTAGAATGAAAAAAAAAAAAAATTTAAGGTTTGGGTTTAGGGTTTTTGGTCGGTGACGTTATGAGTGGGGTATGTTTTGCGGTTTGTTTGATGACGTCATCGGCTGATCCAATGAGCCGATTTCGTGGCTCACAGTTTTATTGGAAACTAGGCTATAATACGAGTCTTTAGAGCCCTTGGTCGACTTTCTAGCGTTTCTGATTCCATAGTTATGGCCAAAACATTCCAAATATTTCAGGAATTCCTTAGGGGATTAGCGGGGATTTCCGTAATTAATTTGCGGTATTTTGGTCATAAGTTTGGAACCAGAAACGCTAGAAAGTCCATCAAACCCTCTAAAGACTTGTATTATAACCTAGAATCCAATACAAGTTTGAGCCAGTAAATCGGCTTGTTTGACCGACGCCCAGGGTTTGATGACGTTATCCAAATGAAAACAATATGCGCATAAATATACTCCCATTATGTAAACATAAACAAAAAACCCGACATCCAAAACTGAAACAATTTTTTTTATTGCAAACTACAAGACTTTCCCCATCTTTAGAGGGTTTGAACAGCTCTCTATCTCAATCTGCTGGTGAGTTATGGCCTGCAGCCAAAAATACCCATGGTTACCTATTGTGGGAGTTGAAATTTTACCCCATTTTTGGTTGTTGAGCCATAATTGTGGCTCCAGATATGCTAGAAAGCCAATCAAACCCTCTAAAACTCGGATGATAGCCTTGTTTCCAAAAAAACTGAGCCAAAAAAGGCTCGTTGGGTTGGCGCCCAGGACCAGGTAACCTCAGCCAAAAAGGCGCAAAACGTACCCCCGCTATGACGTCACCCACACAAAACCCCAAATCGAAAACTAAAAATTTTTTTAAAATCTAAACTAGAAGACTTGCCGAATCCGTAGATGGTTTGAACTGCTCTCTAGCTCAATCGGCTGGTGAGTTATGGAGTTGCAAATTGCAGAACTTCTTGCAAAAAAAGTGGCGCACGCAGGACTTGGAGGGTGGAAGAATCGTGCCTTTTGTTTTCGCTGGAGGTCGAATCTAACTCTTAGAAAATCGATTTGATTCAAGTTTCCACGCTGTTTTGCATAATTCATCAGTTCACCATCATTGCCAGGAATCCAAAAGCTCTACAATTTTTAATTTGATTGGCGTGTTCATAAAAACTGCTTCTGCAAGTAATCTAATGATTGTAATATTGTTGAATGTTGTTAAACCGGCAGGTTTATTTTATTGCCGTACTTTCTGGTCCTCATTAATTACTAATATTAACAAGTAAGAGCATGGCCAATGTAAGTTTAGGGGAACAGAGAATGCGTTTTACCGATATGCCTGCGCCACATCAGTAATGTGTCTAGTGTGCTGTGATCCAACGTAAGATTTTCTTTTTCTGTACAGTATTTAGAAAATGCAACGAAAAGTTTTAAATTTAACTCTTGTCGAAGAAGATACTAATATCGGTAATGCTATCAGTTCTTTCTACGATTGCGTAGTTTTATTAACAGTTTTCTCGTTCGCTGTGAAAAACTAACCATGAGTTCGAGGCGATGTTAAGCTTCTCCGTTTCAGTTTCCAAACCTAACATTTCCGAATGACTTCAGGTGTAGTGATTGCTGCATGACTGCGTTTGCAGTAGACTCAATGCAAGCCCTCTCCTGCACAAATGTCCCCATAGCAACGCCTTTCCATGGCACCCTTGATATCGCAAAAGTTGCGGCGTAAATGGCGCGACCGGTTTGCCCTACGGTATGTTTTGTACAGCAACTACCATGAAATGCGCAAAATTAATCAAACCTGTCGCGCATCGGTCGTCCAAAACCCCATTTGGGGATTTTATAGGCCAGAGGTGGCCAAACTACGGCTCGCGAGCCGCATGCGGCTCTTTGAGCTTTCCGAAAAATTTAATATGTGTTTTTTATTTATTATTTCGGTTGCAGAGTGTATAAATATTGTGAAATGGTACTCTGGTATCTAACGTGCCGTACAGTATTACATTTGCAAGTCGTTCCAAAAAGAATAATGATGTCACAGAAGCGTAGATTGCCAATAAATACGTGTTTTTAGATTTTTATGTGGCGGCTCTTTGCAACTTGGGTTTACGATATGCGGTTGAGACTCAGAGCAGGTTTGGCCACCCCTGTTATAGGTAGAGCGCCTGTTCGAAAAATTCGCAACAGTCTCCCCCATCAACTATCCACAAGTGGAGGCCCCACGTTGCGCCCGCTACGCATCTGGGGGAGGCGTATGGGCAAAGCGCAGAGTGCTTCTACTCTGGGAAACTTGAAAGCCACGAGTAAATGGCAAACTTGCCACAAGCTGGTATTGGAAACTGGAACATCACTTCATCCACAGGGAGAGAACACTAACTGGTCGAGGAAACCAAATGATATTCCCCGGATGTTGCTGGCATCTCACTGACTAAGCGTCGTGGTTCTAACGCTGTTCAGCTGGACGATGGGTGGAAACTCCTCCACTCCAGCGTTGAGCCATCAAATTTTGCCCAGGCTGGAGTATACTTGTAAACACTTTGTGTTGATGAAAGGACCCCACTAGGAGAAAGGGTGTGTATGCTAAAGTCGAATTTGATGGACCACTCCCTGTGTTTGATACAAGCATACGCCCAACATTGGCCGACATGATGATGCTGACGTAAATGGAAATGTAACGGTGTTGGCGAGGAAAGATCTTGCTATAACGGAAGACTCCTGCTACAACTGTGATGAAACAACACATTGTGCATCATGGACACTTTCTTCCAGCACAAAGATTTGCACAAAAACAACTGGTGCAGAGGTTCGTCTTTGGGTCAACGGTCACTCGTTGATTTCCTGGTAATTTCTTCTGACTTGCTCCGATCGATGTTGAACGTTCGTGTCACAAGTGATGCAGAACTGTCGACCACTCACCATCTGGTAGTCTGCAACTTGAGTCTTGAAAAAAAACAAGGACGATGTGCTGTCTGCAACTTGCGTCTTGTCCGCCTGGCGGACAAGAATGTAAGAAAGGCCTTTGCATACAGCGTATCGCCCTTGTTTCGAGAACTCCAACAATGCACAGCGGACGCCGAGGTTGAGTAGCAAAAGTTTCATCTGCTGTTCGGGTATTTGGACGGAAACGACTCGATGTGGCGAATAATAGCAAAAAAGTAACCCGTAGTGGAACCAGGAGGTGGGAGATGCTGTTCGGGCAACAAAAGTAACCTACAAGGTTTATTTGCAGAACAAAGTCGAATGTTATCCTCATAGGCACTACGTTGAGCCGGGAAAGCCCGTCATAATCATGGTGAAAAAGTCTGAAATGCAATATTGAGAGAATTTCATACATAATGTTTACTCCAATTACCAGCAAGCCAATAAGTATTCTGGCAAAACATCCGTCTCTGCGACAAAACATCTAATATTGAAGATCCGTCAAAGAACAAAATATTTTCCCACTCAGCAATGAGGAGCACATCCTTGGCAGATAGAGAGAGTGTTTCAAGGATCGTTTGAACCCAGTTACTCTCACACCTTCGGACACACAGGAGGTACATTTGGGGGAAGAAAATACAGATCTCATCTGCGATGGGTCGGCCGTGTTACCAGAACATCACAGGAAATATTGGCGAGGTAAGTCCTTTTGGCGCCACCCACGGGAAATTGGCAAAGAGTTAGATCAACGGCTAGGTGGCGTGATGATATCTCCGATCTTGCTTGATCCAGCCTTAGTGTAGACCAGTGTTTCTCAAATTGGGCGGAATCGTCCCCTTGGGGGCGATTTTGATGGGCAAGGGGGCGAAAAATGCAAAGGGAGCGACAGGGGTGAGAAACAATACAAAGGGGGCGAAAATGCTCGACCACTAACCGATCATTGAGTCAACTTCAATAACCTACTATTATCACTTCTTAGTTTCTTGCAAATTTTAATTTACTATGATAATCGTTGGAGGTTGTTGCTAAAGCAATTTATCTGTTGAATTTTTACTCTGGGTTGTCTATGTGCCCGGCTGCAGAGTGGATTATTTCAGGGCTGCGGAGTCGTTGTAAAAATGGATCCGGAGCTCTTTTTTACGTGAACATGACTCCAGCTTCGGAGCTCTTGTTTTTCATGAGTGTGGCTCCGGCTCCGGAGCTCTCTTTTTCATGGATCCGGTTCCGGCTCTTGTTCTGGTTGTTTTCACAAATTAATATTTTGATTGTCTTGGTGTGCCTCGAGTTGAATAGAAAATGAATTAAATCAAGTACACAAAACCACGAGAATATACCAAACTTTTTGAGTAATTTAATCTGGTAGTTTTTTACAAGCAGCGCTTTTACCATGAGGAAATCAGCGAAAAAAACAATCACAGGTTCAGACAATCCAGATAATAGTAGCAGGAATGAAACTCAAGATGACGGTAATATGAAGAATTTCTGGAAAGGCAGTTGCTGGTTTTGCCATCAGTGTCTGAAGACCTTTTGTTATTTCTTACGGCCAGAATAAAAAAATAGCTGTTTGGAAAACTACATTAGTGTCCGAGCATTTAAACATAGACCAGTCCCAATTGACCAAGTGTTTTGCACTCGTTACATGCTTTGCCTGTTGCAGTCTTGACGATTCCGGCTAACAGCATTGCTCTGTCAAACCATGTAAAGAGCGCAGAACAGTCGACTCTCATGTGTTCCTTCAAACAAGCACATATTTGCATTAACACAAATGCGAAGATGTGTTTGTAAGCCTTTGTTCGAAGAAACAGTATGACTTCTAACAAGAAATTCACATTTGACTTTTAAAATGGCTGAAAACTGCTGACTTCTTATAAGGAAAAAAGATAATTATCTTCTGCACTCACAATAAGCAGTGATGAATCGCAGAGTAAAGCACAAATTAACACGCAAAGTTTAGGAGAAAATATGAGTGGTTGCCGTGCTGACAACATAGATTTTTCCACAGATGAAAACTTCAAGGAAAGTCCACATTTGTTTGCATTGGTTTTTATACCTTCCTGATAATGTACTGCTATGCAAAGCAATGCTATTTCGCTACCAATTATAACTGCTACTGCTTGCAAACGTAATGTTTCCTTGTGAACTTTGCCAGTAATCTAGTAAACCTCGTTAGTAAGCCTAATGGTCTGTAATAAAAATTCCTACCTTACAATGGCGTGCAATGCATTTCACGCTTAAATCTGCAATGGTATCATATCTTAATCATACACGCGGCTAACAGCATGGCTACACAGCAACAAAAGCTATGGATATTTTATTATATAACTACTTATTATAGCTCAGTTCTTTTTTATCGCTACACTACTAAGACCCGGTTTGATCATTCTGACTAGAAAGTAAGATGTTGTGGTAGTTATAACGTTTTTCTTCTCATATTTTCGTCTAAACTTTGCGGAGAACCACAACAGTGGTTCGCAACCATTTTGCTGAAGGAGCCAAATCCATACTTAATATTTTGTGAGAGAGCTGCACAAAAAAATTTACCACAAGTCAATTCATACGTTTTGTTTTATTGCGCTAACGAAGTCTGTTGCGCAAAATATTAGAAGTGTTACTGAAAGACACTGCCTATCGAAAGGAATTCTTTTCCAGCAAAGACTCAGACACTAAGTTCTTACAGAGCATATATTTCGCCTATGAAGTGGGCATCATCAACTCTTATTCAAATAGAATCTGTTACAGAAAGATTTCTAAAAGCTGCACAAGAGATGCTTGGAAGTTGCATGCGGCTCTTAGAACAGTGATTGAGAACCATTGTAGAACAAGTAACACCGCGCCTGCCAGCTACGATGTCACAGCCTTAGCGATTATTAAACCAAAGAAACATCAAAGGCTCACAGATCCATTGTTGCAGTCTGGTGTCGTAACCCGTAACAATCGCGTTTAGTGTGCTATAAAGAGCACACGTAAGTCTATCTGGCAAAACCGTTAGTATCTAGAAAGGGACCCAGAGCAGGAGCTACCTCTCAAATGGCCGTAGCTCTGGCTCTGGTTCTAAATTTTAAACTGAGCTCCGGCTCGTCATTTTTAATTTGAGCTCCAGCTCCAGGCAAAATGCCCAGCTCCGGCGCTCCGGCTCCTTTTATTATTTTCACAAGAATTCTGAACGTAATATTAGCGTCGTAATACTATTCCTTAGTTCAGCTTTTTAATGGCCTGGGTCACCTGTTACTTTCTTTAAACAAAATTCTTTAAATATGCTACCTTGTGTTTGCTTTATCAGGCTTGGGGGACGAAAACGACGCGTCGAGAGTGAAAAGGGGGCGATAGCATAAAAGAGTTTGAGAAACACTGGTGTAGACCAGTGGCGTATCTATGCAAAATGGCGCCCATGGCAAAGTATAAATGTGCGCCCTTTTTAATTATTTAAATTTTAGATACAGACTCAATTTTTACGGAAGATAAAACAAGAAAATAACTATTTTGAAGCAGAAAATATGCATTTCTTTTTTATTAAAACTTTTAAGTAATGAAATATAAATTATCCATAAAGACCTAACAGTCTTCTGTACTCATTTATGTAAATTATAAAGAATATGAAAACAGTGAAGTAATAACCTTATCATAATTTACACATGGTGTTGGTTGACAAATTGTAAATCTTACAAAAATATCCTACAGCTTATTGCAACCGCAAACGATCATTTTTGTTGTATTGAAGCACATGTAATTTGGATGGTACAGTAAGTTACGTAATGCAATCCATGTACTACTTGTGTTCGAAAGACACATACCCATTAAAATATCAATACATCAGCCTTTTCCTGTCTAAAACACTTTCTGTGCCTTTATCGAAGCAGATTTGTCTACGATTTCATCAAAGGTCAGCTTTCTCTGTTTCGACGCCTTCTGTACTCAACTAAGTCTGGTGAAGGTCACACGATATGTTTGTCCTGACTCACTGAGGCTCGGAGGTTTGAAATAATCAGTTTTTCTCAGCTTGCAATAGCAGATCAGCCTTGCACAACATTCGAATGTTTTTCTTGTGGCCCGCGAGAGCTTTGTCAAATGTAATAAATGCTGAAAAAGCTCGACCTCGAATACGTAATTGTCGTTCCAGAATTTCCCTCATACGACAACGAAATCCCTACATCGAAATGAAATGGATTTTGCGGCCCGCGGCAAATTTACGTTGATAATTTGGCGCTTCGAGCTTTCTGAGTTGTGCAGGCCTGCAATAGATACTTCCACGGTCAGCATTATTTTCAAAGCAATTTGGAAAGACGCTTTCGACACGCTATTCAACTACGAATGTCAGGAAGTCTTCAGGACCCGATAATTTTAAGTTGCACAAAGTAATACTTCAAGTAAAACTTTAAGTTGCACAAAGTAAAAAAAAGTAAAAGTCAGATTCTCAAAGCCACCGACTTAAGCTCGTCACAGCCAGATTCTAACTAATATCCTCTTGCCTGAAACGCAGCAGCACGGACTTATACATTGCTTTTCTTGTTGTGAAGAGGACCAGGTCTTGTAGATTTGGCAAGCGAGCGTTCTTCGTCTATCACAGTGCAGGGCCAGGTTTTAAGGTTTAGGGAGGAAAATACACAATGAGGGGGCAAGGTTTTTGTTTTTTTTATGTGCCTAAAACAAATGTTTCTGGATACAGTAAAATTTGTGGGGAACAAAAATAATTTGGGGGTGCGTTGTCCCCGAATGCCCCCGTGGCTACGTACCTGTCACAGTAGTTAATCTTTAGCAATTGTCTTTGTTTCAAGTCCCCTGACTTTAAAAAAGTAAATTGGACGGAACACTTTTTCGTTTTAAAACTTTCCATGTAGCAGAAGACGTGAGAGCTCTCCCCCCCTTGAAATTAATTGACGCCTACCTGGGGAGGCGCGCCCCCCGGGTAAGAACCCCTAGTCTATCCCAATGTCTGACCGTCGTGTTGTGTCACAATACCACAGATTTGTCATAATACACTAATTGATGGTGGGTGCTGGCGCAATTCGCCTACATTACATGAGGGCGCTGTGTTGACGCAGCTATGCTGTTTAATGGTCGCATGGGACGCAAGGTAGAGGTTCAAGAAACTGTAAATCACAAACTTTAATTTTTGCCGTACAATTTTTGCGCCCTCGTGAAAGTGGCGCCCATGGCACGTGCCATGCCTGTCATACCCTAGATACGCCACTGGTGTAAACCCAGCAGAACAATCGAAATTGCTCAAAATTGTAAGGCATTTCAAGTCCTGGGGGCTGCTGACCCCGCAACCTTCCCGAGAGGAAAAACGGTTATGAAAATGAATGATTATTCCTTCACATTGCCACTTCTAATTGTGTGTTTGATGAAACTGAAAAAACAAATGATTTATATTGGAGGTCAATAGTTTGATCATACGGATAGCAGTTTATTTGTACAAGCTTTGTGAAAAATCAGGTGGAAATTTACTATAATTGGTGGAATACAGCGTTGTTTTGAATCATCCAACATTATTTAAAGTTGATGCCGGGCTTGATTTTGAGCTTCAGTTTTAACGGCAATCCCTCGAACTGCAATACGTCAATGCAACGTCATATTTCAAATAAATCGTACGTGAATGACGTTGGATATGACGTTCTGCTCGGGACCAGTAGAGTAACATAGAAATGTTGGTTTTGAAACGTTTCATTTGTGTTGCTTACTTTGAAGCGTTCCTGAAACGTTATATGTCGGGACCATTTCCGGTTATTATCAGCGGATAATCAAACAGGCAACCTTTCTTTTCGTCTTCAAAAAATGCAAAAATTTCGCAGGTATTACATCTGGTTCGCGACCCACGAGCAATCTTCGCATCAAGGAGTCGACTGTTCAGAGAGGATCTTAGTGACGAGTGGGATGACGAAAGTATAGTTGACACTTGTCAGAGTGTGGATCGCAGCTTGAGTGTTGGTCGAAACAGATACAACAGTTGGCTGCGTGGGAAGTACAAGGTGGTGAGGTAAGTTGGTCTTTGTTATACGTTGGACGGAGAAGATGAAAAGCTATGCTCTTGTAACATGCGATCTCTTTCAAGTATTGCTGACAAACGTAGGTGGGGGAGACCTAATGCGTGATTGCATACCAGGTGCTGTGTTGTGTCGTCGGAACGGATTCTGCCATTTTCTCGTATGTTCTTCGGAGGCGATCTATTATTCGCTGTTTTCATGAGAGCACTGCATCCAAACAATTGAGCAACAAACATAATAACAGGGTCACAACGTTTTTCGCTTCAGACTGGTCTAGTGTTGTTGTTTGAATGTCGCAAGTGTTTTACAAGCAAAAGAGAAAAACCACCATAACAACAATCGTCATTACCACAATCCAGCGTAATGTAGAGCAGCTCAAATATTTTTAATTCAAATCTAGATTGAGCAGATAGTGGATTGAGTGGGTTCATATTGTTCGAGCTCACAGAGTGGGTCAATAGTCTGTAAATCGGCTTATGTGATGGACCGAATTCATACGGATGGCTAAAGTAAATAACACACCTGAATCAGCTGTGTAAACTCAGAGCCAAATTAAATTTGCCAAGCTTTAAAACAGAAGTCGGAAAACATTTACACTTGGTTCATGACCTAGTTTTGACCTCAGCGAACTTCACCATTATCGTCAAAACTTTTGCTGCTCACGTAGAGGGTTGACACGAAAATCTAACATTTACTTCATAATTAACGGCCTGCGGCTGCATTACATTTTTTTAGGCTTTAGTCGAAATAATTGAATCGATTTCCAGCGCGGGCTGATTCCAAAAAACAAACACAGGCTATCTTGTATTGTAAATGTACGAGTTATGTTCCTCAGCAGTTCATCAGAAATGTATTTCATTAACTTTTCCATTGTATGCGCTCATACCAGATTGTGCATGAACATTTCGAAAACACGAATGTTTTTTAATATTTGAATAAGAGCAGATGATGTCTACCAAGTAGGTAAAATATATACTCCGTAAGTTCTTATGATTTTTTGCTGGGAAAGGATTCCTTTGGATAGACAGAAAGTTTTCGTGCGTTTGATTCCATGCTCTTTATTATCGCAAGCGCAACTTGTACATTCAGCGAATTCCAAACATAAAATCAAGAACGCAAAATCTGCCCCGGATCTAACAACTGGATCCGACAGGCGCGGAAATTCCATATTACTTTTCCTAGGCTAAATGTGGCACCATCTGCACATCAAATAAAAAAATTATGTTGCTTTGTGACACGCGAAACCCACGAGGCGATTATCATACGCTAGGCTTTAATCAACAAAAATCGAAGCTATCATCTGCAGAAACACAGAACAGTTAAGTACGGTGACACCGACAACAACACTTCACCGTAATGACCGAGAACGGCGCG
>Ga0210059_1003047_pt1 | contig 26619 bp, 17 predicted proteins | sample Ectturendosymbi2_FD_188042 | JGI IMG/M metagenome (GOLD analysis project Ga0210059, IMG submission 188042) | Ecteinascidia turbinata endosymbiont from Florida, USA - Sample 2 (SPAdes) (version 2) | ecosystem: Host-associated > Tunicates > Ascidians > Unclassified | place: Key West, Florida... | reverse complement strand
TTGACATATTGAAAAATGCATTAGCTCGCGGGACCCCTGAGTATCGTAAATGGCACCCCGGTTGGGAACCACTGGTCAAAATAAAATACAATGCATGTGTTTTCAACAACGGGTGTTTAATCACGTAAGGTCAATGGCTGAAATCAGGGCTGTGGAGTCGGAACCCAAACAATTTTAGATGGCTGGAGCCGGAAATTTGGGTTCCGGCTTCATAGAGATGCAGCAGCTTGTCGGCAGATTGATCCCACCTGGATCTGCCCCTGCCGGAAATCTGAGTACAGGCTCCACAACCCTGGTTGAAACGGTGCAATCACGCCAAACTCACGGTGTATCAAGAACTGCACCGCGAAAGCTATCTACTGGGACCACACGCAACGAATTGGGTTCAACGCGCGAGATTGGTTTTCCAAGACGGTAGGTTTAACTTTAATTGGGTGACCTCTTGCGTGACGATTACTGAGTACTTACTAGTTATTCCACACTCTAAACGCGCGACCTGTAGCCGTTAAGTTTACCGTGAGGTTTGTTTGTGTACAGTGCATCTCACAAACCTGTGGCGTTGGTACATCAGCTCTACTACCTCATTGATTGATCAACTTGACAAACCCTATATAGCGACAGATTCAGCAGTGGCTACTCGCTGGAGCGGTAATTATCCAACGCACAACAAAACGCGCTGTTGGAAGATTTTCTGGCAAGACGCGATGCAGAATTTGTTCTTTGTGTGGAACTCTACGATGGTTTATTGAAAAAAGCCTGGGGTTCCCAACTGAAACCCGAAACCATTTTGCTTTTCACAGGACTTCCATTCAAATTGTTTCGACGACGGGCCTTTGTGGTTTTGCTAGTGCAGTTAGAAATGCACACCTACAAATTTTTTTTGTTTCCGAGGTATGCCACCTATGTTCAACTCGCAGGTTAGCTTGATATCGAGTTAAGATGTGCGCAAATCGCGACTCTACCTTTTCTTCATTATCCTCGCTTTGCACAAATCTCGGCTGCTTCTGCAGTGAATGCTGCACTCCACTGCAAATGCTCGAGTCTTCGACCAACCCCTGGTGTCACACTTGATGAATGCGCGAAAGAGCTGCAAAGGGGGCATGAAGGCGAAGGATATGAATTTTCAATATAGTGTCCTACACGATGACACTTCGCATTTGGAAACTATGCATGACCGACTGACGGGTGATGTGGTCATAAATATTGCACGCCCCGGGTGGCGACCTTAACGTTACGTTCGCCTAAGTACAATGATTTATTTCGATATTGCAAGACAGTAGCACTGTATGGAACGAAGAAAACAGCAATAGAAAATAAAGAAAAAAAATGAGAAAACACTTTGGCGCGGCATTTTGTACAGGACAAGGTAAGCGCACAAGACGGGCTGAGGAGGAAGTGCAGCGATTGTTGCGTCATCGATAGAAGTCGTCCTCCGGACCTGAAGAACAAACAAAAGCGTCAAACATTTCGCCTGACGTCACCAGCAGATTCTTCGCAGGATATCTGCAACGCTGTTGCGAAGCACGTCATAAGTCCGAGCACAACGGGCTTTCCCGGTTTGAGTTTGGATGTCAAGACATAGAGCAGTGTTTTTCAACCGGGGGTTCCCCGAAGCAGATCGAATTTTCCTGGGACGAAATTCGCAGCCACAGCTCTATGCGGTTGTAGCAAATTAGAAAGTTGGATCATTGCATAGGGTCCCATGAGCAACGCAAGCATTAGCGGAAGGTTCCGCTGCAGCTAAAAGGTTGAAAAACACTGATAGAGGCACGGGCGTCGGGAGGTTGTTTTCCAGGGGAGGGGCAATGGTGGATTTTCCAAGGGGTGACACAAAAGTGGTTAAACTTTATTTTACTCCAAGGCTGCCCAACCCTCGGCCCACGAGGTTGTTTTAAGTGGCCCGCGATGTAATAAGTTCGTAAGCAGACTTTTTAATTTTTAGTACTTTTTCATAGGCTCAAGTATATTTTTGGCATCAAAACACACCAAAAATTATACCTGATGTTTTTGTTATGGGCCTGCCACCCAAAAATTTGTATAACAGACGCTTCGAAAATGTCAATTTTTTAGATTTGGTTTAAATCCATAAAAGCTGGCAACATTGCGTGCAACTATAGAACTCATTATCATCTCGTGTTATCGCATAAAACTTACCAAAATCAAGGGATTTGTTACGTCACAAAAAACGTTTGTGACCCGCAATAAATTTCCTCATGTGAAAGTGGCCTGCAACACTAAAAAGGTTGGGCAGGCCTGTTTTACTCACTCGAAATTAAGAAAACAACCTATTTTGCTAAAAATTTAACATAGAAATGTCGAATTTCAAAATCCAGGGGTCAGGCCCCTCCCAGCCTCCTTCCGACGCCCATGTATGGAGGAAGAAATTAAACGATGAGACCACGCCGGGCATGAAAGGCCAGACCCGCAGATAAGATGGGTTACTCGTTTCAGACACGAAGTTCACAACGTTTTAAAGCAGCGTTTCTCAGGCTTTTCGCTAAAGGCAGCCAAATCCAGACCTACGATTTTGTTGGAGAGCCGCATTAAAAATTTTACCACAACATAATTTACACGTTTTCTTTTATTGCAGCATGAAGTCTGTTGCACAAAACATTAGAAGTTTATTGAAAGGCTGCTGAGGGCCGCACAAGGGACGCTTGGGTGCCGCATGCGGTTCTCGGGACCGCGGATGAGAAGCACTGCTTTAAATGATGACTTCCACTGGGCCACCGAACAGCGCGCACACGAAGAGAGAGACTGTTACCATTCGAGCACAGCTTGCCCAGGTCACGTGAGAATTCGCGCACACACGCTGGCACGAAAATATCTCATTTCCCGTGCACGTCCATAGCAAAGTGGCACGGCACATTCGAGCGCAGTTCAGTTCAGCACAAATGCAAATCTAGAGCAGAACAATCAAATAAAATGTGCGCGACTGTGCCCCAGTGAAAATCAGAGCCGTAATTCTCGCGTTTTCAAAGACAGCAACTGAAGCTGCTCTACCGGAATTACGGTTTTGCTGAAATTTGCATAAACTGCACGGTTTCATCGCATTCAACCGTTGGGACAGTTCTGCCGAAGGCACCAGGCAGCTCGCAAGGTCGCGTTGCTCGGTTGCACGGAGGAGGAAGTATACGCGAATTCAGTACACGTGAAAAATTTAATGGGTTCTACAAAACTTTGAAACCGACGGCACGGCGGCGCGAGATCGAGCCGCTGCGACAGGAAACGCGACTCTGCGCTGTCATGCTCGCGCTTCGTGCATTGTCAGGTTCGACGCGTTCGCACAGGACGCGTCTTGCTCGAGGCAAGAGGAACAGCCCTGCGGCGGTTCGCACCGCACGCAACAATCGATCGGCGCTCGCGTCCAGCAGCAATCATAGGTCCGTCCCGCCCTGCCGCCGAAGCAGCCAGTGGCTGCACTGTTACGAGAAGTATGACGCAATAGCGCGCACGTGACGTCGAGAATATCGCCGACACCGCGGCAGCGAGATGCGGCGCAAGGTCGGTCGACTTACAGTTGGCGAAGACAGGGTCGATGGGATGCTCTATCGGCTTGTAGTTTCGTCGTTTGCTGAATTTCCGGGCAATCTCGTTGAACGTGGTCCTGGCGGCTGGAAACAGGCGAACGATTTGTGAGAACGGAACTTTATACCCGACAGTGGGATTCATCACAACGTGTGGTTAACACTGATTGTGGGAGGCCGTTGAAGGAGTCAACGCTAGCACGGGATCGCGATGTTCGCGGCTCGGGAAGGTCGACGACAGGTCGGGACCACGGGTATGTTTAGATGCCAGGTCCTCGGACAATAAGACACACTGGCTGCGTGGTACAGATTTGGCCGGTCGTACAAAAGAATAATACGGAGCAAATAAAATATTTTTGGCCGATTATGACTGTTTTAGTTTGAAGTTTGTTGAAACTTGAAACTACAAACAAAAAAGTAAACTTGTCATTGGACTAATACACAGACCTGCAAACACAAATGTTAAACCTTTTGGCCGTGTACTCATCAGTTTCTTGAATTGCGATTATGTCATTAAAGGTGACATCAGCATTAATTTGTTGTTCATTTGAAGTGAGTCTCAAGTAACTAATTGTTTCAACAGCATAGGTTGCGGAAGTATCTGTTTAACAAGCCTCGTCAATTCACAATCATCTCTACATTTACATTTTTTCAAAACCAAACCCGCATGTGTGACATTTCTGACCGCCTCCGTAATTTTGGCACTTCCGATTTTTATCTCCGAAGTGGCTTTAAACCAAATATTATCTGCTTGAAACTTTGACCTTGAAACATTTTCGCTGGTGTTAACAATGGACACAAATGTGCAAAGTAAACAAGGTTAATTATCTTGCTGAAATATAAATTCAACTGCAAACCACAAATTGACTACCTAATGAAACAACTTTAAAAAAGCTTGTAGAAAATTATACAACCTGAAATATGACACTAATGTATCAGTATTAAAATGTGTACATTTTCTCTTTTTCATTCCCATCTTATTCAATACTCAACTTTACTCGGACCGATCATAAGTCAAAAGAAAGCTGCAGAAGGCTTAATTTTTTGAGCATCACAAAGTTCTAACAAATTACCAACACCAAAATTTAAATGTTCTAAAAATTATTTAAATTTCTCTTTAGCTAAATTCATAAAATTCTTTGATTTAGGCCAAAGGTTCCTGCTTAATCTGGCAAGTACTTTACTGAACCGAGTTCAATCTATGACCATCAAAAAGATTTACTTTTGCATGTTCCAAAGAACAACTGTTTCATTTTATAATATGATAGTACATTGATTACTAGGGCCATTTAAAGTCATATTTTCTTGTGTGCTTCACGAAGCGATGAAACGAATTTTAAAACAAAAATAGCACGCTACGATGTCTGTAACAAAAGTTATAAAGACATAAAAAGTCATATTTTCCTTGTTAGGTCATAAAGTTATATTTTGCATATTTTAAACCTAATTCAATAAGGAAACCATTAAAACAATCACAAAATATCAGGTGAAACTACTATATCGCTAGGTCGAAGCTGCTCCTGCAAATTGAACCCACTTGAGTCACCCTGCGAGCAAGCTTTTTACTAAGCAAACCAAACTGAAACCTCAGTGATTGCAACAATTTTCTATAAACAATTGTACATTTGCGTTATCAACATGTTTCGTAAACAGTGAGATAAAAGCACTGCACAGCGAACGTATCAACAAATCTGCCGTCCTTTCACCACCACGTACATTATCTAGTATACGACATCTATGGCACGAGAGATTTCGTTCAACTTCTGTTCTGTATCTACTTCTGAATCTCTTTTAACGAAGGAGTGTGTCAGCTGTCATTTGCGAAGTTAAAAACAGAAGTCACAATGCCAAAGGTAAAATTGTCCAGTACTACAAAGAACAAAGCGATTGGAAAAGATTTTGAGGAGTTTACTGGTACACCTAATGAGAAACTCTATTACCAAGTGTGCTGTTGCATTGTTAAGCACGAGAAGCGCTTTTTTCTTGAACAGCATGTAGCAACAGGGAAGCACGAGAAAGGTATTGAAAAAGGAAATATTTTGTTTGGTCATACAAAGTAATATTTTCTGAAAAATAAAGTCATATTATCAAGTTTTTTTATGTCATAAAAAATGGCCCTATTGACAGCACAACACGAGCCACAGAAGTACACGAACAAACTTAAACTTTTAATCAATTCATCGATAAATGCGCCGAACTAGTTTTGCAAGGGAGCGACATTTTATGTTGCAATTTCCCACCAGATAAAAACAGCAAAGGACGCGGAGCCTAGTTTGCACGTTTTGCCAGCTTCACTTAAAGCTGCGCTCTCTTCTGTGGAGCTCACACCAGACCACTGGCAAGGCGACGGGAATCTTTTTTGGTTTACAATGTACTAGAAACGTAGATCTGGCTTTGAAAAGGTAAACTTCGGTTTCCTGACCATCGTAACACACTTTTTATGCCCGATCATGTGCTGCCACGAATCGATGATAAACTTGTGCCAAACAGGAATTGCAGCGAAATGACGAAAGTGACGTGGAATGCCATCGAGTCATGACGCACGTGAAAGGGAAGTTACCTGAGATAATGAGCGCGTTGCAGAATTTATGGGCAAGCGCTTCAGAAAAAAGACCCGGGGATTCCTTTACGAGCGAGACGTCAAAAGCGCATGGACGGGTGACAAAAGCGTCGAAGTGGACGAGTCAGCGGGAAAGTCAAACGAGAGCCTGATCAAAATGGTGGGTGTGAAAGGGCGGTGGAAACTTGAGAAAACGGCATCGGACAAACACACGACTCACATTTACTCATGTGTCGAACGCTCTCTTTGAAGGCGTCGTCTTCCGTCGCGCTATCTGCGGGGCCTGCCGTGCAAAAAAAGTGCCAAAGTGTCGACTGGCGATCCGCAGGGTTGAAAAACAGCAACTGGTCGCGGCGCTCTTAAAACGGTTTGAAGTATTTGCACTACGTCCCTGAGTGAACTCACAACATGCAGAGAGGTACGAGTAGCCTTGAACAGTTTTTTCAACGGGTTGTGCGAGACCCTGTAAATGTTCAGCCACTTAAGCGCGGTTCAGGCCAAAGACTGAGAATCTGACGTTCGACGCTCGCGCTCCGGTTCCAGGAGTGACGTCACGAGGCATTCCCGAAACGAAGCGGATCAAGCGGCAAACTTTGATCGAAAAGACGAGATTTTTACAGCAGCGCGGACATGTCTGAAGTTTCTCAACTTTGTTTGCAACAAGCCTGAGCCTCAAACAAAACAAAAAAAATTTGTTGGAAACACTCGACAGTTCGCGTTTGTTCCACAGCAACACTGGCGGTGCCGTCATTGGTACTTGAAGGCTGCACTCGAAGTTACAAGCTGCACGTGAATTAGCGCCGAGTTACAATAACAACCGTGACGACGAGTACATTGGCTCGGTTCAAAGCGACAAGCGCGTTCTTTTCAGGCTCCGGGCTGCCGCCTGACGTCGTAAAAACAATCAACCAAAGCGAGAAAATAAACCTGTTCATTCACTGCAGTGGCCCAGATGCGCAATGCGAAGGACGAGAAACAAAGTGTCGGGCTGAAGTTGAAAAAGCGATCGGGGCCACCATTTTACGACCGGGGGTCACCACTTACCGGATTTATCGGACGGCAGAGCGGCCAAGGGATCGACGTGGATGGGAGCAAACTGCCAAAACACAGAAAATTTTACGTTTGAAATCTTTTCGTTCTTGCCAGTCAAACGAGCGATACCTTCACGCCTTGCGACGCAAACGTAATTCTCGCTTGAGACGAGACTGGGTCGGAGCAGACTTGCGTGTAACGACAGAAGCCCTGGGGAAAAGTTACGTCAGGACGCGAATTTACCAACAAGAATTGCGCGGCGATCAAGCCAGCAGTCAGAAGTCGCTGCAGCTGCTGGAGCCCTGTTGGTGGCGTTACATCACAATCGAAATGACTGTTTTACCCATTCCCTCGATTTTGCCAATCAACAAAAACGACGCAACTTGCGACGTGAACAAAGTAATCGATAAAAATGAGAAGTACCTTGTCGCGCGGGTTGACAGGACTCGCTTCTCGCCGAACAGATGTCGTCGAGTTACTCGAATTTCTCCCTGTTCAAAATCAACCGTCATTCTTTTCTCAACACGTAAGATGTCTGCTTAGCTCAGTAGGCGCAATATAGACTTTGTTGACATCATTGTGTCTGATTGTTGACTTTTGAAAGAATTCCTTTCGAAACATCCGTTCAACCAACATGCTTTTGATGAAGAAAAGTTTTGTGTGTCCGATGGTTTTCAACAACTCTCGCGCCACGGAATGTTTTAGAACAAAACACAAAACACTAAGTTTTGCATTAAAAAAGAAAAACACGAAAATGTAAGCTGGCTGAAACGTCGATGTCTTTTTCAAATTTTTACAACAGTTAAGCAAAGACTTTTATTATCAAGAAAATCCTTTGTGATCAGATACAAGCAATATGCACACCTCGATTCAATTCTTTGAGAAACTCGTCATTTCTTCGAAGTTCTTTCATAAACTCTTCATTTTGCAGCAGCAAGGCGATTCTCCTGTCTTCGATGTACTGGTCATGGTCGGAGGGGGAACGGCGATGGCGTCGCGATTCAGACGAGCTTTGTCAGAGAAGTACATTTGCAGTAACCCACTCAAAGCGTGTTGGCCCAACCACTTGAAGCGTGCTAGCCAGGGTTGTCCACGGGACATGTTTATCTGTCCCATCCCATAGCAATTTATGCCTGTCCCATCCCATGGGATTCCCATCACAATATTATAATATTAATGTGGAATACAATTCAATTAAAATTGTTAAATTTATGAAAGTTTACATTTAGTATCTACTAAATAGGACTACATGTACAAAGAGACATGCAAAACGACAAATTTATTGACTTTAAAATTCAGAAGTATAGTCTAAGTATGACAATTCAGTAACATTGTGACATTCTCATTCTATTTCTGAGTCTCATGGGAAATACAAATGTGTGCTGTCCCGTCCCATGGGATTCCCATGGACAAGCCTGGTGCCAGCCCAACCACTAAAGCGTACTAGCCCAACCACTTAAAGCGTGCTGGCCCAACCAATCAACAGACTTGCGCGCTGGGTACGACATCAGGTAAGACCTGATTCGAAATGAATCAATGCGCCACGTCAAGATAACAGCGTTCCCTTTAATGCCTTCACCAGCGTTGTGCTCCAAAGCACAGTCGGCGTGTTACTTGCGAAAACCCTGTCGTGCTACATGCATTCGGCAAAAGTCTGCTAGAAAATGCGCTCCATTTCAACAGCACATCACTTTTTGGCCTTTCCTAGCAATCCAGAAGGTTATTTCGATGATGGGACCAACTTCCCAATTTGTAGGATTAGAAATAATTGACTGCTTTATTAAAAGAACCTACTTTGAGGAAAATCAACAAAAAACGCGGTAAAAACTTTGCCCACTAGCTCAGTGTGCCCGTGGAATTTTGAAGAAAAATACCTAATGACAGAAAAAAATCGACAGGTGGTTATTAATGACAGTCGTGTCACTTTTGAATAACCAGACTTTCTTACAGATCCACATGGATCTTTCCTGCGAGAGCAAAACACGAAAAGCAGGAAAGGCCACAAATTTTAGATCTCACAGCAGATGATAAACTGCTTAAGATCTCCAATGCCGAATACTTGTGAACCAAGATATTCTAAAACAACTTTAAGAGCTCAATCTCGAGATGGCACTTCTGAACCTTTTGTATATATTCGCATGCAGCGGTAGTCGCGTGCTCTACATACACAAGCATGAGGGCCTACCTAGAATGATGAGGACGTTGAGATCTTCCATCCTGCGCTGTGTCCACCATCACCATCCTGAAAATATTAACGTCATACCATGAGAGGTTCATCCATGTCAATTACTATCGACAGTTCTTTTCACACGGTGCAATTTTGCCTGCAGCTTCCTGCTTCAAAAACAAGCTCTTTCACCTTCTGTTGCCTGTGCGGTCGAAATAGGTTATTGTCGCGAAATCAGTTGCGTTCCGCTTCGGTCGCGACAAGCAGATAGCAAAGTCGCAATTGCGACATTTTTCAGTCAATCCACACCATCGTGCGGACGCGTAGACAAGGCGGAAGCAGACGCGCGCGTTATAATTTGCACAGTGAATACCTTTGATGACTGGCGCGGTGACGGTCAGACGGCTGCTCTTCGACCACAATGTTCAACTGTCCTGTGGTCCTTCGCCTCTGCAGCTGGCGCCCTGAGTTGTTGCCGTTCGAGCTGTGCGGCCGGGGGCCGGGTTCGCGCAGGCTGCGTCGCGGGCCCGGTCGGTTCGAAATCCCGCTGCTGCTGCGTCTCTTCTCGTGAATGCGAGCCTGGGCGTAAAAAACAGGCAGATACGGACCCGCAGACAGGTTTGGGGGCAAAATACATTTTAGGGGAGAAAGATTTTGTTCTTATTATAATTTTAAAACAAACTGAGCAAAATTTTTCTGGGCACAACAAACTTTGGGGGGTCTCAAAAAATTGGGAGGCCACTGCCCCATGGTTTCGGGTCTGGGCGAATGCTCGACCGTCGACCAGGGCTGTGCTTTTGCAGTGAACAAAAAACACCTGGCAGCAGCTGTGGAATTTGTTGATAAGTGGAACGATCAATACCGACTACTTCGCTTGAAAATCGAAATCCCAAAGAAAAATACACCAGTGCCTTCCAACGCAAGCGTTTTGCCCTTACTCATCGTAGACATCTATATATGGCCGGACAGGTGCTCCGTTTCCTGGTTGCGGGTGCAAGGAAGGGAAAGTCTGTTTCGTCTGAAGATGCGACGCAACTCTCAAAGACTTTTTCGCAGCTGGCCACTGTCGCAACTGTGCGAGAACTCGCCCGTCAGCGAGAATGGGATACTACATGCTGACAAGCGTGGGACAAATTGGTATTTCGCTGCAGGACCTCCTGACTTCTCATGTCGCGATCAAATAAATAACCATAGAACTTCCTGCACTCTCTCTGGGAACGGCGCGACTGTCTGCGCAGTCCGCCGTCATCAAAACGTGACGTCAGAGTACACGAAAGTTCAGAGGTCATGAACTTGCTACAGGAGCAGTTTGTTTATCACGGCCACGGAATGATCGGAGTTGCGTAGGATTAGTCTCGCACGCAGTCCTTACAAAAGCGCACCGAACTTGGTTTCACCGTCGACACGAGACGCACAAAGCGCGTGGATTTTCAAATCAATAGTACCACGTGTACTGTGATGCGCTACAATCCAAGATTAGACGAGGCTTGGCAGCTTTTCTACGGTAGCTGGCGTGCACGTCAACATGGCTGTTGAAGCGATTGTAACAACCAGTAACCAACACAGAAGCCTGTTTCGACGACACTACAGAAATGAAATAAAGTCAAAACATCACACCCTGGCGTTTCATTTCAGCATTACTTTAGACACGTTTCATTTTCGAAAATAATTTTGCGATTACGAATCAATAACTGTAATACTCTTCATGTTGCCGGCTAAGCTTCTTACTGTCTTCTCAAGATTATTATTTGATTTACATGCCCATATACCCGTTAACAATGGTAGTGGGCTAGTCCATATAGTCACTGACTTTAACTATACGTTGAATCTATCCTGGCAAAAGCTACAAGAAAATGTCAATATCATTAAAATACACACTGGGCTCGCATACGCAACTAAGCACCACCTACCACAACCTACTGGCCTGACATGGCACGCTATTGTTCAGGTTACTTTCCGAGGGGTTTTACATACGTAATTCAAGCTACTCTGCTTACATCCAGTGAGTCCAACAACTCACAGCATGATTTCCTACAAAGTATTATATTGCTCGGTCAGGTTTAATGTGTGAATGACATTACAGTATCATTCTCTCAACCTGCTTGCGATTCTGATGAGAACTGAGATTTGTAAAATCACAACGATATTCTTTATAATCATTTTACCATCACCTTCACCCTATTTTACTTCCTAACTTCAATATTCGACTTGCACTAAATACGCTTCAGATGCTTGGTTTTGTTGTAGTTTATTTAGATCGTGTTCTTACGTCCGCCCTTATTTGCCAACCCTCTTGCTTTACACGTGTTTTAATGTGGAAGTATGTACCGTAAATGGCCCAGGTTGTATTTGTCTTTGCTTGAACTGAAGCTGGTCTTCATGTGACAGTTGAAAATTTTCAGCCCTGCATCTGATGTCTTCAGTTGCCGGAAAAAAGATTTGAAAATAGACTTTGAAAAAGTACAACCTTAGCCTGTCAGCACCTTATTAAAATATGCTTTAATATCAGGCATATGCGTAAACTACACGAACACTGTACACAGAATATTCTGATTTTTTGCAGCAATCTCCTGATGTGGTCTTTTAAAGTTCACTGGAAGCTCCTATATGTAAACCGAAAACAAGCTGCAGTGCAGCCCTTCCATAGCTCAAGCGTTGGCAGCATAACAGACAAGCAAATTGGCTTTTTTGCACGGCAGCCCAACGAAACATTTGGTTATTTGCGTGATTGGACGCACAAGCGTCAGAGCTACATTCAGAAACACAGAGCTTACGCCCGAAAATTCACCACATTTTAACTTCTTCAGCAAATTGTTGTAGTGTATGCAAAATTTCAGTCTGCAATCCAGAAAATAGTACGCTTAAAACCATTTCACTTACCATGGATGGGTTTGCTGGTGTAAGTCTCAGAAAATCTGGGGGCAATGTGCCCAGTAATGGTGGGTTCCAGTCTCTTTAAAGATAAGAATAATTATGATATTGCTGGCGTCAAACGCGACCTCGATTTGCATTGGCACCTACTTGTACGTTTTTCTACGACCGTGTGTCTTTTCATTCACAGGCACTTCTACCGGTTGTCGGGAGAAGCTGTAGACATGGGGAGGGGGTGGTTCGTGTCTAGGGGTGTAACGAGGTGGTAGGTGGTCGTCTTCACTCGAACTCGTTTGATCGCGCAACTTTAAACAAGTTTCAACGTGTATTTAGAAAAGTCTTTTAAAATACAACTTGTAAAAAAGTGCTGGTGTTGAAATTACAACTTACTTCTGGAGATACACTGCAACTTGAGTCGGTGCTGTCATCATACGTGTGATAAAGTCGGCGAGAGCTGAACAATACCAGCAAAAATTTAGGATTGACACGAATATCACAAACTGGTAAAATTGCGAATTTTCATTACTTGTGGCTGTTAGGGCTTTCCTTGGAGATTTGAAGCAGCTGATCAATGGTTGAATCGACATGACCATTATTTGAACGTAGAACACATTCAATAACCTCTTTCTCCAGTGATGGAAACATTGTATGAAAATCATTCATAGCTTGCCTGAGGAACATGATAAAAATTGGAAGCAATGCCAAAGCTTCAGAATGAAAATCAAAACAGCTTTCATCCAAAAACCAAAATAAAATAACATAAAAAGCTCCGTGTGAGCTGTATGCATGCTTTCTTACTATTTTTAATAAGCTTATAATAACTTAGAAGCCAAAATCGGCTTGACCACATATAAAAGACAAAAAACTAGGTTTCCGTGATGTTCTCTTGCAACACTTTGTTTAAGGTATATGACAGTGGTTCCCAAACTGGGGGTAAATTATCCCCCAGGGGTAACATGAGATTCTTCGGGGGGTAATGCAAAACCAAAACCACATTGTTGCTCTGTATTATGAGTGATCACTACAAAAGAAATTTTCGACCTGAAATATGAAAAACATTTTTTTTGGGTAATAAGACACAATCGATACTTTGATTTGGGTAATGGCTCGAACAAGTTTTGGAACCACTGGTATATGATGAACCTAACCTGCAAGTTAGGTTAGTGTGTTGCAAGAAAAAAGAAGTTTGCATGAGATCAAAGGCCTACATTTACAGGGCAGCCAATGCAAATGCAAATGTTTTCTTCTGAAGAAGCATTGCAAATTTGACTGCAGTTTTTGATCTGCTATGGATCACTTAAAACAAAGTCACATCAGAATTGTATATACGATCATTTAAGATACCAAAATGGATGTGAAGAGATATCTTGCACTGAATTAACACTTTTGACTGATACAAGTTAGCAGTATTTCAGTTTAACAAGAAGTCAGTGCAGTTTTACAAATTAGCTGGCAATTAAAAAAAATAAATTTATCAGAAGTCAAGCACCACACAATTGGTCACAAACTAACAAGCATCATTACAGAGTGATACCAAAGTGTCAGAACAACAAAGTACCTGTATTCTAAAGTTCGTGCTCGAGGTGGTGAAGCCCCACTGGTTCTGGAAGCAGCCATCATTCCAGTAGTAGCGTAACCTAATAATATTCTATGAAAAAAGAAATGAGTGGTACCTACACAAAAACATTGCTACATTACATAAGAAATTTAGTATAGAGACTTCAACAACCACAGTTACCAAAGGTAAAAATATCTGACCCTGGTGGATGAAGGGATAGCTCTGATCTTCCTGGTGTCCAGCTGTGCCAAAGCACTTGGGCTGTACCTAAAGCATTTACAGCACATTGCTGAATGATGTTAAATGATTGCAACAGTAAGGATGAGAAAATCACTTAGTCACTGTTGGAGGTCAGTGGACACAACACAAGCTAAACTGCTTCAGAGATGAGGCAGAAAAAGATGAAACAGTAATGTCTGGAGCAGGGATGGACATTTCAGATTAGTTAGGTATTCTAAATTAGTTCTCAAATAATTAAAATCAAATGCAGAATTTCCAATCTATTTCAGACTAAGTTCTCTAATTTTGTGAAATAAGGAACTCCAATATGCTGTTTTGTATTTATGTAGCAAAAGCATTACACTGCTTCATCATACGATCAATAAAATGACATTGCCCACAGCTTGCGCTTATTGCAATGCAAAATGTTCAGCATTTGCAAAATTTTATCCCATGAAATGTGGTTGCAAAACAATAAAGAAAAAGAATGCAGTGTAATGCTAGTTAGTAAGGGCTTCTACAAAATAGCATACTGAGAATGTCATGAGATGTGTCTGGCAATGTTTTATTTCCATCTTTGTTTGTTGGTGATTATTATCGTTTCAGTTCCAACTATTTGAAATATATAAATTCATGTTTCCGATTCAAATCTTTTTGGATTTGAAAGATGCAGAAAATAAGGCCCAGGGCACCAACCACTACAGGGAATTTTTTGACTCAAGTTTTTATTGGAAACTAGGCTATAATCTGAGTCTTTCGACCCTTGATTGGCTTTCTAGTGTTTCTGGTAACCTGAGCCAAAATGACCTAAAGCCTGCACTTTTGACGTCACCCATGAAAAAAAACGAAATCCAAAACTTTCCAATTTTTCTTTCAATGCGATCTAGAAGAGTTGCCGCACCTTTTGAGGGTTTGAACAGCTCTCTAGCACAATCACCTTGTGAGTTGCAGAGTTGCAGAAAAATAGCAGCTCATTGTGTTATTTCACAGTACGAGTATCTCATACACAAGTGCTAAAGGTGTTTAGGAACAGTGTTTTTGTGGGATAAACGCAGTTGAGAATTTGTAATGCAGATTTCATCTTTTGCCTGAGAAAATCTTGATCCACATCCACATGACTGACTACCTGTAGGTCACATTTTAATGAAAACTGACAATCACAGCAAAATGTTGGTTTGTCAAAACTAAGGTTGCAATAGAATTGTATCTCCATAAAGTTCTGGAACAGTCCATATGAACATAACTTAGGAAACTTGAATAGTTTAAGTAAATTTAAGTAACACACTTCAGCCTTCAATGACATAGTGTTACAAATGATAATCTGTCACATAAAGCAGTTTAACTCATTAATGTGAGGCTCATAGCAAAGGTCGTTTAATAAAACTTATTATAAGGATATTCTGACACTCAACTGATTCACAGTTTTAAATTTGAAGAAAACAGATTGTACAGCTCAGGAAACATTGGCTCATCACTACAAACCGAAATCAGGTTTGCTTATGTAATATTGAAATATTCAGAACCTATAATTTCAGCAGGATCAATTGGCTGTATTTACTATTCCAAACTATGAAAAAAATCACAAAACAAATGAGAACCTAAAATTACATATGCAATTGATACTTAACACTTTGAGAGCTGGCGTACGATATATTCGTATTTCAATTTCGGCCTAAAAAACAGCAGTTTTTGGTTGCCTTACCAACGCCCTAGCTCCTCCACCGATTGCGCTAGAGAGCTGTTCAAGAGCTCAAACGGATCGGCCAGTCTAGTAGATTGCATTCGAAAAAAATTTTTTGGTTGGGGGGTGGGGATTTTTTGTGACTGACATCATAAGTGAAGTAGTTTTGGGGTCATTTTGGCTCATGTTGCTTGGCCTAGGGCCCAACCGCTAGGCCAAAGTGTTTCACTGAAGTTTTCATTGGAAACTAGGCTTGAGTCTGAGTCTTTTGAGCCTTTGATCGACTTTCTAGCGTTTCTGGTTGAAAAGTTATGATCTAAAGTAAACAAATTAATTAATTATCTAATTAGTCAAATATTTTTACTAACTTACATCATAACTTTTGAACCCGAAACCCCAGCAGGTCATCCAAAGTATCAAAAAACTCAGATTGTAGCCCAGTTTCCAGTAAAAACTTCAGCGAAATACTACCACCTAACGGTTGGCGCTCAGGGGCAGGCCAAGTGGGCCTAAAAGTCCTCCACTTATGACGTCACTCACAAAAAACACGCATCCCCCAAGCAAAAATTTTTTTCGAGTGCAGACTAGAAGACTTGCCGCGTGTTTTGACGCTTCAATCAGGTCCGGAACCCGGACAGGAGCGGAGAAATTCCCATGCAAAGCCACATGCGTTTAGGCGTTTTTTCCAAAAATCCCCGAATCCATGCGGACGCCAAAGAGTTAATTACATTTTTGGATAAATTCAGGTTAACACTTTGGCGTCTGGCCGCTTTTGGGGATTTTTGAAAAAAAACTTTGAAACGCACATGGCTTTGCGTGGGAATTTCTCTGCTCCTGTCTGGGTTCCGGACCTGGTTGAAGCGTCAAAAGACGCGGCAAGTCTTCTAGTCTGCACTCGAAAAAAATGTTTTGCTTGGGGGGAGCAGGTTTTTTGTTAGTGACGTCATAAGTGGAGGAATTTTAGGCCCACTTGGCCCACTTTGCCTGGTCCTGGGAGCCAACCATTAGGTGGTAGTATTTCGCTGAAGTTTTTACTGGAAACTAGGCTACAACCCGAGTCTTTTGATTAGATAATTAATTAATTTGTTTATTTTAGATCATAACTTTTGAATCAGAAACGCTAGAAAGTCGATCAAAGGCTCAAAAGACTCGGACTCGAGCCAAGTTTCCTATGAAAACTTCAGCGAAACACTTTGGCCTTAGCAGCTGTGCCTTAGGCCAGGGAACATGAGCCAAAATGACCCAAAAACTACTTCACTTATGACGTCACTCAAAAAAAAATCCGCAACCCCCAACAAAAAATTTTTTTCGAGTGCAATCTACTAGACTGGTCGATCCATTTGAGCCCTTGAACAGCTCTCTAGTGCAATCGGCGGAGGAGCTAGGGCGTTGATAAGGCAACCAAAAACTGCTGTTTTTTAGGCCAAAATCAAAGTACAAATATATCGTACGCCGGCTCTCAAAGTGTTAATCACATAACATTTAACCGCATGAACTGGATATTCACATAGAAATGTTGTTTACATTCAGGGGAGCATCCAGGGTGTCTGTTTGGCTGTCATGACAGGCCCCTTTGTACCTTAGGTAGGCTACTCAACATTAAAGCTGATGATAAAATATCATACGCTGTCACTGCAGGTCTCCTCTCCAATGTGGGTGGCTTGAAGCAGGCAACAGCCTACATTTCCCTTCTAGCGTTGCATAGCTAACTATTACGAAACAACAACGTCCCTGCCTTGTGTAAATAGCGCCTGCGCAATGACATGAAACAATGAATGCACGTTTTTGAATACTCTAAGTTGATATTGCATCAAACGCACGTGTTTCAGAATTTCCTCCTCTGGCAGTGCCAACTCCAATGCAAGCAAAGCTGTCAGAAGCTCGTACACTGCTGTGCAAACGCAGAGCTGTTTTGAACTATTTCACTTCATAGCGAGAGGACACAGTGTCCAATCGCAATCATTTTGTATTGCAGTTTCAGCCTAAATTTTATCTGCTGTTTACACCTACTAGGTTACCACTACATCAAATAAGTTTAGGACTTCCTCTGCATCACCCCAAGTAATGCAGGTTCATTTAAACTTCAGCTATATTTTTACAAGGAATTTCTCATAATTAAAGGTGCAACAGCTAGCCTCAGACATTGTGATTTCATTATCTGAAGAAAATATTGGTCAAGCATTGTATTTCCAAAATAGATTTTTTAGAAGTAAGCAGTTGCCGATGTTGTTTTCTGCGCAAAATGACCTATGTTTATTTCGAGTAAGTCACTTTTACATTACAATGTAAAATTATCAGAGCAATTGCAACTCAATCGTTCTTCTCCGCAGTGATTTCGCAAGTATATTTATAACACTGCCATCTTTGATAGACAGCGCTCCACAGACGCAACTGTGCAGCTGATTGTCAGCTTCGATTTTATAAGTGCATGTACGTATCAGAGGTGTGCGAACTCTGATTTTTTTTAGTCTGGTGTCAAGTGAAATTTCTGACCTGTTAGTGTTTGTCAGTTATTTTGCTTCTCCGAATAAAAAAATTAAGGTTAGCAATTACTTTTTTGATGTGTGTTGTGTAAAATAAAACGTGTTGGTTAGATGTCAGGTACCCGCAACAAGCTATCGTACGGGAATAACTTTAACAACTCAAAATTTTTGGACTTAGTCTCAGACCTCAACTATTTGCCTAGCTATAAGTCGCATTTGTGTTTCAATAACAAATCTCACAAAGTAACAATGTTAATATGCAATATAATCTGCAAAAGCTATAATTCTTACTCAGTTCAGGTTACTTGTCAGCCCAAACACAGAATATGCAATCAAGATGCAGGGGCAGAAATGCAGCTGTCACTAGGATGCTGCCGCTACAAAGCAACTCAAGGATTTGCTGTTGTGAAAACAAAGATACTCATTTACACCAAGATGCCTTTCCTTCATTTGCTCTTTTTCCACCTTACCCACATACTTGTTAATGTCCCTGATTGGGGGATCAAAAGACTTATGCTTCAGAAGTACATCGAAAAGCGCAATATTTTGGATAAAAGCTTTTGGTATAGAATACACCTTGGAGAGGCTGACCAGGTCTGGTCGTCACCATCGAAAGGTCCGGATTCGGACCGCGGTCTACCATTTGAATAGCCCTGGTCTATATTGTGTAGAAAAGTCTCATGTAGATACATGATTAGTGGATATGTATCTGTACATATGTGATAAGTAGACGTATGTCATGGTACCATGAATGAATTGTTATTAATTTGAGATCAATTACCTTAACTCATAGAACTCATTCATTAACCATGTTCTGTTTTTCTTGTATATACCCTTTTTCTATTGGATTATTTTTATATTGTTAAACCTTATCTTTTTCTTCATCATTTCAGCCAGTTCTTGTAATCCACTGCTTGGCTGCACTAGATCTCACGGCAGGTGTTAAGCAGCCATTCGATTGTCTTGTTATCCAGAACCACCAGGCCATTGCACTCCTAAGGAAGTCAATGGCATATCAACCATTTTAGGTCTTGAATGAAAGTTGTTTGCTGTGCACTGCACAAGACCTTTTATAATCTGTTGATATATCTGAAATCTCTGATTGACTATAATGACCTCCTCCCTTGACTCTTCAACCTTGCTTGGCCCTGCAAGACATGTACGCAACTGTGGTACTCCATCATATTCAATGGGTAACTGTATTGCTTCTTTATGTTATGTGTTGATAAAAATTTCCTTTTGCCTACATTCCTTAGTTCTGTAATGTCATGGTTGATGCATGGCTTTCTGCTTCACAATCTTCATTGTCACTCACTGCTCTTACCTACGTGCATAACTCACATTTTCATCTGTATATCTCTCAGTCCCAACTCTTCACACATTGCTTGTCATTATGCAAATAAATACTGCATATATTTTTTAGGTTTATCTTTGTTTGTTTTGCCATTTTGATATTTTCTTGTTGATTCATTTCGTATTTCCATGAGCTTATAACATTCCCATGAATCTTCAATGACACATATTCTAATGAGTATCATTACTTAGGTACTATACTTAGAAAGCTTTCAACATAGTGTACTGTGTCGCAACCTTGCAGTTAGTGTGGCATTGAATATGCATTTCACCATGAACGGGATATTCACAAAAAAACAGAACCCACTGTATAAAGTTAACATTAAATGTTCATATTAAATAATTGTTAAATATGTTGTGAGACTTTTTGAAAGGCTACAATTATTGCGGCCAGTGGCAAACCATATGAAATGTACTTGTCCATATAGTTGGGCCATTGGCCACAAAAACTATAGCCTTTTAACACTTTGAGAACTGGCGTACGATATATTCGTACTTCGATTTCGGCCTAAAAAACAGCAGTTTTCGGTTGCCTTACCAACGCCCTAGCTCCTACGTCGATTGTGCTAGAAAGCTGTTCAAGGGCTCAAATGGATCAGCCAGTCTAGTAGATTGCACTCAAAAAAATTTTTTTGGTTGGGGGTTGCAGATTTTTTGTGAGTGACATCATAAGTGAAGTAGTTTTGGGGTCATTTTGGCTCATATTGCTTGGCCTAGGGCCCAACCGCTAGGGCAAAGTGTTTCGCTGAAGTTTTCATTGGAAACTAGGCTTGAGTCTGAGTCTTTTGAGCCTTTGATCGATTTTCTAACGTTTCTGGTTGAAAAGTTATGATCTAAAATATATTCGTAGCTAGATTTCGGCCTAAAACCAGCAATTTTTGGTTGCCTTACCAATGCCATAGCTCCTCCGCCAATTTGCACTAGAGAGCTGTTCAAGGGCTCAAATGGATCGGCCAGTCTTCTAGTCTGCACTCGAAAAAAAAATTTTTAGGTTGGGGGTTGCGAATTTTTATGAGTGACGTCATAAGTGAAGTAGTTTTTGGGTCATTTTGGCTCATGTTACCTGGCCTAGAGCCCAACTGCTAGACCAACGTATTTCGCTGAAGTTTTCATTGGAAACTAGGCTCAAGTCTGAGACTTTTGAGCCTTTGAACGACTTTTCAGCGTTTCTGGTTCAAAAGTTATGATCTTAAATAAACAAATGAATTTATTATCTAATTAGCAAATTAGTCAAATATTTGTATTGGTTTAGATCATAACTTTTGAACCCGAAACCCCAGCAAGTCATCCAAAGTACCAAAAGACTCAGATTGTAGCGTACTTTCCAATAAAAACTTCAGCGAAATACTACCATCTAATGGTTGGCGCCCAGGGCCAGGTGAAGTGGGCCAAGGTGGCCTAAAAGTCCTCCACTTATGACGTTACTTACAAAAAATCTGCACCCCCTCGCCCAAAAATTTTTTTCGAGTGCAGACTAGAAGACTTGCCGTGTCTTTTAAGACTTACCGGACCGGAAAAATTCCTGCGCGAAGCCACGTGCGTTTAGGTTTTTTTTATCGGAAATCCCCAAAAGCGGCCGGATGCAAAAGTGTTAAGTATGCTCCAGCACCTCAACAAACATTTCTGAAAAAAATTAAAAAATGTCAAAAAATTTGAAAAAAAGGGTGAATTTTTATTATTATTAACAATTTAAACTATTTTAAAATTTGAGCAAAAAGTTCATAAATTTGCACATAATATTTTCATGGTCAGGAAAATGACCATTTCCATTGTGAAATCCTAAAATGTAATCTGATTTATCATATACTTAGCAGTAGCTTGTTATTTTTCTTCTCAATTGCAAGTACTACATATAATCCTTTTGTCTAGTTGATTTTCTTCATAATTCCGTTCAATTTAAAACCTACAGTTGCATGATCCAAAAATCATATCTAAATTGATACAAACATAAATCTTATTTCACATGCACATATAATTTTGCTTTTGCTTCAAGTTCACCCACATGGTATTGTCTGATGCACACATCAGATGGCATTATTTTTATTTTGTCAAATAATTCCAACAAAGTTGTCAAATCAACAAAGTTGTTGAATTTATTGACTTAAAAAATTTACCATATTTTTATGGTCCAACATTTTCTCATGGTTGACCTTATGCTGAACATGCATGGTACAAACGATTCAACCTCAATGAAATTCTGCCCAACAACAACCTCACACAGTGTACACAGTAAAAGAGCAGTAGCCTATATTAACGTTGTGTCCATAGATATGCAAGCATTAATGGAGCTAATTCCCTAAAATCTCTTCATTATCTTTGTTATTGATATTGAAGACACTAGTAGACACGACTGATTTTAACCATGGTGCTTTCCATAGTGCAAATATATAAGGTGGTTGCATTAGAGTATCCAGCTGAAATCATCTTTTCGTGGCTGAAACAAATGAAGAATATCCATTAGGATGCAGAAATTGTATGGAAGCATCTACTTATTCCTGTTTAACATCTTGGACTATGCCAGTGTAACATGTTTTGTCATACACAGCTGCAACGTAATTTCCTTTTAAAAATTTGAGTTTGGGTTGATAATTCGTTGAAGTCTGCACTACTAAGAATAAGTGCTAATGGGACTTATTCCTTTCATTTTAATCCGTGTTGGATGAATTGGATGAAAGCACTTTCATCTACTTTGTGGAAGTTTTGTGTACCCTTGATAGCATAAAATTGGTGAAATCGAAGCCGCATTGCCTCTTGCTGCTTGGCAATAGTTTCACTTGAAAAGCTAACAAAATGAATACTTCGAAATTTTTCAGTGCAGTGTGCCAACATATCTGTTACTGTTAGAATTTAATATGTATGGACAGTGCATACTTTCTAAAACAGTTGATAATTTCATATTACCATTAATGCCATCACATGGTGATTTCTGCGACTTCTTGCAAAAAATTACTAAGAAGCCATGAATGTTGACAGAGTGCAAAAGCTTATGCAATTTTAGATTGAACTACAGATCTATCTGTAAAATAGTCAACCTTCTTCAGATTAGGGATTATTTTTTAAACTGCACAACAATAAAACATTGGCACATCATGCTGAAGATCACATGATATGAAACATAGACTTTGATAACATCGCACATTGCCTTTTTCAAAATAGCAAACAACTGGGTGTATGGTGCAGTTTTTATGTGTCCAGTGATACCCTTGGGCCTCATTTAGTACTTAAAGTATATATAGTTTTCAGGTTACTGTATGATTGTCACAATCATTGTAGCGCTGTTGCATGGCAGTTGCGAAACTACTATAAAGACTGAAAGTAATAACTGTGATGTCACAGATTGACCACAAAAGTACCATTGTTTTTATCTTTCCCTGGTTAATGTCTTTATCTTTTGAAGGCATGATCTTGCTTGTTACCACTTGGCATTTCTGATTTTTTATAACATTCTATTTTTTGACTTTTGGGAGTATATGATAGATAGGACACTACCTCAGAGAAAAAAAATTAATGAAACAAAGATTTTTGTCTGTTTGTTATGGCATTACTATGATCAAACTTTGAAAAAAACAACTGTTTTATCTTCCAATTCCTATCAGAAACATATATCATGAAAAACAAATGAAAAGTTAAGGATAAAAATCATTACTGGAGCTTGCTCTAATGGATATATTAATTATGAGTCAAAATCTCCTTAGCTATTTAAAACGATAAAAGCTATATCAAATAGGTAAATAAGCAGAGGTTTCCTGAAACCAAAAAAAATCTGTTCTATAGCTTTCAAATAAAACAAGAATCAACTCATACCAGTTGACCTTTTCAAGCTATAAGCAATTGAAATATGGTCATGCATGAGCGCACACCAAAAATATGTCTTACTTGACAATGATTTACATAAGTTCAAAGGTCATAAGGAAAGTGCCAATGATTGATTTTTAATACATACACCTTCTGACACATTCTTGCAAAATTGCACCTAAAAATATTTACAGATGGGTCATTCTTTGTCAACTGTCCCAGCCTATGAAAAAGATAAAAGGGTTTTCATGTCAGAGCACTAAACTCATAAAAAGTATACGCAAAAATTAAATGGGAACACTGCAAATTTTATCCAGCAGTAAGTAACTTTGCGAATACTAGTCTGATTTTAAAAATTCCATGTGTTTTGTAATCAAAATGATGAGATCTCTCTGCTTATTAAATTTCAAGGATTTTGCTCACGGTCAGATATATAGCTCTGGATCACTTGACATGGAATGACCCTATAGCCTATAACTAAGGTGGATTTGTGATCACACGTATCTTCATAAAATCTTACTGCAGACAGCTTTCATGCATATATTCCTTGTCAGTGCATGGTAACGAGTAGCCTAGAAATACCAAAGGGTGGATATCATTAACGAATCTGTGATGACATAACCAGAATGAAAAAATACCTCGTTACCCAATGAAATAAGATAAAAGATATAATACAGAAAGATATTTGTCATTGCAATTTAATAGTTTTTTTCTAGAACACATAGACATAATGCTGAAAAGTTGCGCAACTGTTCAAACCTAAATTTCTGTCCCACTGGAGTTTGTTATCAAGAATGGAATACAGTAATCTTGGTATGAGAGGGATGATTGCTGAAATTAAGCCTAGGCTACCAACCAATACCTGTACTATTTTTACTATGGTAGTGGTGTCATTACTCCCCATAAAATATCAGTTTTTATGACTCCAGTTACGTCATTTTATATCCAAAAGCAAGTTCCGCTACTGATGAATATCCGTCTTTACAAGGCACTTAGTAATGTAGTCTAGATGCTTATCCCTATTTAATGCCATTTTATGATTTGGTGTTAAGCAAGAAATTGACCCAAATTAAAAAAAAATTAATTACACAGTTAATAATCAGCTTCAATTACTGTATTGTGGAATGCTGTTTTTTTACTTTAGTAGTATTACCATTCACCATATATTTGTTTATGATATTTGTTCTGATGGACGTCCGTGTTTTTTGCATAATATCATTTCTTTTACATTACAACATGCTAGCACAGAGTACACTATATTAGAATAATTTAATTTATTTGTTTATAGCAGACACAAAGTCCATAGTATGAACACACACACTCTGCAGAACGCAGGTTGATAAAACAGACAATACAGAACGTAGTACAAGACATTGAAGCCAGTGAAATCACAGGGTTACAGACACTTTTTGCAACTGCATTGAAGACAGAACCTAGGGTTGCAGACAGTCTTAACACTATATGATTATATACTGCTAATAATACTGTAGTGTAACCTGCTCACATCCTTTCCTCTTCAACTTCATTCGATGACACCATGCATCTGGTTGGGAACAACTCATCCATGCAACCCACCCAATTATGGTCTGTGGGTAAATCTACTTTTCTTCATGATGTGTATTTATAAACATCGTTTTCCACCCATGCTACTTGTTTTTGCTATGAAATGTTGTACCAAAATGCCTTGCCCTCTGCCTCTTAACCATTATTTATTGCTGCTTGCTTTCTTCACCTATATGCTTGCCTCACCTGCTCATCTGTACATGCCTCATCTCTTCACCCATTGCTTGCCCATCATCATCTGTGTGTGTTATGTTGATGTGTATTGCGTTTTTTTTTATATTTTTGATATATGCTGCATTTCTTTGTGACTCCATTTTGGATTGTTTGTGCTATTGTTAGCTAACACGTAACACTTGTTACAGCACTACTACTGCGGAGTAGGGCGCTAATGCAAAATTCCTAACTTGGCCTAGTCTAGGTAAAATGCCAAAGTGTTGTGGCTTGACACGCAATCGATCAAACGGACACTGCAAAGTTCGATCACTCAATCACAGAGTAAAATGCGATTATAGTGTTCAAAGAATAGTGACGAGTACAAACAATCTGACTGCATCAAAGCACATAAGAATAGCACCTATACTGAACATAATCTAGCTTGCATATCTTAGCCACGAGTGGGACAGTGCAATACTAGGCTAGGCCAGCTTACAAGACAAATGTGAATGTTGCCTAAGTAACTATGAGTTACACAGTACAAACAGTATGCGGAAAGGCAGGTGTCTGCAATCTGCACTCTCACTCAGTTCTGAGGCCTACTGTAAACCATTTAATTTGGCTAATCAAACCTTCCTTTTTAATACCCAAGAATGCACTACTGACTACTACTGCACCCTCTTTAGTCTGTACTTATAATAGATAAAAAATCCATGCTACATCATATGCTGCAACGTAAAAAAATTTCAGCCGCTCCAAAGAAAAAGATGTTCACAACAACAGTACTCAAAATCCTTACAGTGAGTATGTTACTATGTTCAACACAGAAACCAACCTCGATTATTATCCTTTATTTAAATCGTATATTTGGCGCCTAGCTACTGTACACTACTGTAATCTAATAGTAACACAGTTGAGTATGCTTGTAAAGTTGTACCACTACCGTAGTGGTAGTGACTACGACTACAGTACCATTGTATCTGTGTATCACAATCACATCTGCGCTTCGAACCAATTAACTATCGTTAACATTTTACTAAATCTAAAATTCCAAGTGGCAAACGACCACCTTGCGTGAGTTTGAAAGTTTACACAGGTACAAATAGGCTACTGCATGGGAAGTTCTTTCTCTTTGTCGTCAACTCAAGTTCAGATTGGCTAACGGGCCAGTGGTGCCACTGGAGAGTGCCGGAGAAAAGTGTAGCTGGTGTAAGCTAGAGGTGTTCGGACTCTAATTTTTTTGAGTCCGGGTCCAATCCTGCTTTGCAAATTTGGAATCCGAATCCCATCCAGATTCGGTACCAACTACGTTTAGTCAATCCGAATCCTGTTTGAGTCCAGGTAAATATAAGTTAAGCAAACAACCAATAACGTTTTTTCCGTAAACACAAAATCCAATCCAGATCCGGCTACAGGAAATGAAACCTCAGTCCTGATCTTGCTGGAAGCAGCCGGACTCCGGTTCCAAAAAATCCAAAATCCAGTTCATGCACATCTCTGGTGTGCCAGAGATGGTCACTATCCGGTTTGCCGGATGGATATCCGGCCGAATAGTAAGTTTTCAACCGGATACGGATATCCAAAACGTGTTTTTCTGCGGGAGCAGGATCCGGATAAGGATATCCGGTTCGACATGCCTTATTCGATATTTTGAGAA